>Ga0209187_1001801_pt1 | contig 23048 bp, 28 predicted proteins | sample BantaG_FD_187430 | JGI IMG/M metagenome (GOLD analysis project Ga0209187, IMG submission 187430) | Marine algal microbial communities from Bantry Bay, Ireland - BantryBay_4 metaG (SPAdes) (version 2) | ecosystem: Host-associated > Algae > Red algae > Unclassified | place: Bantry Bay, Ireland...
AACCACCTCCAAGATAAGTCCCAATTATATTAATATTTTCAGCATCAACTCCGAGTGCCTTGCTCACTTGACTCTGTGTAATCCCAACGACCTGTGTTGATATGATGATGGTCACCTTTCCTTCATTCACATGTGCGACCGCCCCATTGGGTTCGATCTGTGCATGAGCTCCAATCGGACTGGAGAATTCCATTGATATTAATTCGTCATCGTCTTCTTCCAATGCCGATCCTACAGTCTGCGTGATCATTCTCTTTCCTTCTCCGACTTTGAGCATGTCTCTGATGCCTTGCTCTGTCCAGACTTTCGAGATATCCCACTCAACTTTGACCTTATTTTTGGCCATTAAGGCTTCCACATAACTGTCTGCAATCACACCTACCCAACCATCTCCTCTTACGATCTTAATGTTACCCGCCATTGTCTCTGCCACTGTAGTATCTGCAGACTTAAGTTTTGCACCAATGTGCTCTGGTCGAATGACAGTCGCGTACACCATATCAGGCATCTCAGCATCCATTCCATATATTGGATCTCCTTTTATCTTAGCTATCTGATCTATTCTTTTGATGGGCTTTCCAATAAACTTAAAATCTTTGGTCGACTTTAAGGGCGGCGTGTCTGGAATGGTCCATTTCTTAACATTGCTAGCAACCTCAGCGTAATTAAGTTGCTGTTGTCCAGAAGAAAAGACACCATCGCTTGAAGTAAGCATGTCCACGGTTACGCCCATTTGTTTTGCAGCTTCCTCTTTGAGCATCAATCTCATAGTAGCCGCCATCTCTCTTAATGGAGTGTACATTTGAGCAATCGACAGGCTTCCTCCTGTCCCTAGGCCATCTATAATTCCGGTGCTTGACTCAGCTGTTTTTACAATTATCTGTTTGATATCCACATCCATTTCGTCCGCTATGATTTGAGCGAGTCCTGTGAAAGTGCCTTGACCCATCTCCACTTTAGGAGAATGAAATAGTAATTGGTTCTCCTCGGTAATTTCGAACCATAAATTAGCTTCGGTTCCAGACCCGGAATAAGGGGGAATAGTGGTCTCCACCATACCTAATACCTGTCTTCTTAATGGATTTCGAAATACGAAAGTACCCAATGCGAGTACACCTATTGTACTGATTCCTCCCCTGATTAAAAACTTTCTCCTCGATTTACTTTCTGGTTTGTTATTTTGATCTGTCATTACGCTTAAGTTGGTAGATAAAATAGGATTAGAGCCCTGCATTGATTTCCGCTGCACGATGGATGGCCTTACGCATTCTATAGTATGTTCCACATCTACAGACATTGATTATGTGATTATCTATATCTTCATCAGTTGGATTAGGAATCACCTTCAGCATCGCAGCTGTTGCCATCATAAAGCCTGGCTGGCAGTAACCGCATTGAGGTACGACTAACTCCTCCCATGCAGTCTGAACGGCATGCATTGATGAGCCATCCGACAGTCCTTCTATTGTAGTAATCTCTTTACCCTCAGCATTTTTCGCTAAGAATGAGCAGGATCGCACTTGCTCTCCATCCACATGAATCGTACATGCTCCGCAGGCAGCTTTCCCACAACCAAACTTTGTACCTTTGAGGCCAAGACCATCTCTAATTGCCCACAACAATGGTGTTTTTCCATCTACATTGACAGATCTTTTCTCACCATTTATATTGAATGTTATTTTCATTACGGAATAGTATTATTGATATTAAATAATTGAAATTATTATTAAACTTCCATTGCATCACTAATTTACAACGATCTTCGTATTGATACAAGATTGGAATAGCTATTGGAAATGCTCAATATATAAACCATATGGTTTTAATTAGCTTACCTTTTGATATAAAGCATTAGTGATTTTAATTGTGGCTACATTCACTGTATGGACCCACGATAGACTTTTTATTCATCAGGAATGATTGCTCCATTGTTTATCCATTCGGTAACCGCTGCTATATACTCGTCTTTAGGGACTGGTGGTTTTTCTCTTGGGATACCTTCGGAATCTACCCCAGGATCCCATGCCCACAATACTAGTTTATGTTCAGTAAGGTGTTTCAGTGTCTCTTGTGCAGATCTACCTCCATTTCTAGCAGGATCCATCATTTGAGTTGCAATCTCTACCCTAGTTTTTCCTTCCCAAGCCATAAATTCTGGTGCTAATGCCCATTCTGGAGCTCCTGGCACACCAGAAAAATCGTTATTTTCATCGGAATGGCAAGTACTACAGTTTAATCCTTTGAGTCCTTCTCCATGAGGACCTCGCGGAACTCCGAGTGCTCTAGTGACAGACGCATCATCCCCTTTGATTGGCTTACTTCCCGCAGGATGGCAGTTAACACAACGAGGATGAGTCAACACACGCATCATTTTATCAAATGGCTCTTGTGATTGATCTGGATGAAAACCAAAATGCGTCTTCTCATTATCTTTTGAAAAACTGATTTTTGACGTGTTAGTGGATTCTGCGTATGACAAGCCTAAAACCAATGAAAGAATAGCAAATACTGAAAATATCGTCTTCTTCATATCAATTGTTTTAATTTACTTGTTTCCAAAAATGATGCAATAATAAAGGATCGTTATTTAATGGATGATGTTATTATTACTGAATAGCTTTATTAAAAAATACTTACCTACTGACCTTGTTAGTAATTAAAAATAGACATAACTTATCATGTCTATAAACTTACAATCTGAATACAACCCCTACATCCACAAAATGGAACAGTGCAAAATTATACACCTGGTCTACATCTGCACCTCCTTCAATAATTCTATAACCCGCTTTCAGTTGTAGCCGGTCTTTGTACACATCATATAAAATGCCTGCAAAAACATCTTCCGCTCTACCAACTGGGCCGACTAGTGCATCACCTTTGAGTAATATACTCAACTTTTCTGTAGGAGCATAATCTAACTCGAAACTTACCAGTGGAACATATCCTAGATCTGTATCGTCTGATGTTAATCCTGATTGTGTCAAAGCTATTCTGGCATCTCGTACCAGTAAACTAGCACCCAAATCAAATTTGAATTTTGCTCTATTGACTAACCTGTATCGGTAGCTGAATCTATACGTATTAAATTGATAGCTGCCTGTTATTCCTTCTCCTTGGAATGAGTTACCAGCAAAATTTATTTCTCGGTCGGTGTTGATATTATAGTTACGAGTAAGTGGAACCGCAGTTGCTTCTAGAGTGTGTTTATTATTGATTGTATATGCTAATTCTCCTCTAAAAAAGATTACAGACTCATCAGATTCGAAGTCGTCGGTAAAGGAAAACAATGTTCCTGCATTTTGATCTCCATTGGGCACTCTTACGTCATTGTAACCAGTAGTTACCGATCCAGACTCTAAACTTATTCTGATTTGTGCATTGAGTATTATCGGGAGTAAAAGAAGAATAGTAAGGAAATATTTCATTTGTTTATTAATTTTAATTATCAAAAGTGAATAGGTTTTATCTAGTGTAATGTGCACTAGATTTTTTTACAATTTAAAGTAAAGAATCAATCACCTAGTTCGATAAATGCAGAAAAAACTATTCTGTTATCAATCTAGTTTTATGCTTAGCAATCAGTTTCTCAGTGGTAGCAATCCACAGCGGGCTAAAGAGCAAAGTCAAGGAAATCAGACAGATGCTAATATTATAAGCAAACTCTGTAATGATAGAAGATTGGTATGCTGTGAAGCAAACAAGAAAACTCATTTCTCCAATCTGTGCAAGAAGCGCTCCACCTAATAAGGCATTGGACCAATCAGAGCCGAACATTTTCAGCACTACTCCATTCACTGCGTGATTCACAATAAAGACAGTGAACATTAGCATTGATATCACAGAGATATTCTCCCAAAGAAAGTGCATGTCAATCTGGGCACCAACAGATATGAAAAAGATGGCGACAAACAAAATTCTAAACGGATGTAAATTATCATGAATCCAGTCTGTTTCTTTGGCTGCATGGACGACTATACCACCCACAAATGCTCCTAAAGCTGGAGACAAGCCTAGTACGCCCAATAAAAGAGCACCAGATGCACAAAAAACGATTGACATAAACACTTGCATCTCATGATCTTCCTCTAGTGAATTTAACCATTTGAATTCTAAGCTCTCCTTTTTATATAAGTATATAAAAATAGACAAAATGATCAATGCTCCTATTATCTGCAAGCCTGATTGCATGTTTGATTGAGACTCACCACCAAGAAACGAAGTCAATATCAATATGGGTGCAATGGCTATATCTTGGGTAAGCAAAATACTCAATACATCTTTACCAACTTTGCTTTCTAATAACTGCTTTTCCTCTAGTAGCTTGATCACAACTGCAGAGCTGCTCAGCGCAATCACAAATCCAATCACAATCGACCTTGACAGTGTCCAATCTGCATAGTAACCAATAAGAATCATGACCAAAACACTAACAATAATCTGCATCATTGTTCCCAAAATGGCTACTCTCCACTGTTTTATAAAGGCAGGAAGAGAAATTTCCATCCCAATAAAAAAGAAAAGCAAAATGATTCCTATTTCTCCAAGAAATTCCGCTTGTTCTTGGCTCTTGAATACATCAAATCCAAATGGCCCAAGACATACTCCGATAAATATATAACCGATAAGATATGGTTGATGCAGTCTCTTTAATACATATCCAATTAGCACGGCTAGTATACCAACTAAGAAGATATTGGCTATAGAGTCATTAATTGAGGCCATCAATGCGTACATCGTTGATTTTTTTTAAGTGGTCTTTGATTAATATTGAGTAAAGATATCTGAAGTAAATATATCAATGCATTCATTAGTCACAATTTATATTGTAAGGTTCAATTTTTTGACTATTGATAAGCCTCATAAAAAAATTCTAAAAGAAAATAACGGTTTGTTTACCTCTTACTAATATTCGGAATCGGGCATTCAGGCATTCATTAGAAATGATTTTTTTACGATGACTCTTAGCCATCGCTGAGTGGGATCGGCCTTTTAGGCCTTCTACTACAACATCGCAAGAGGATGAAGCATTTGCCAAAAGATTTTCAACTTCAAGGTCTGACACAAGAAAGACTTGGGTGATTCTCTCCAAATAATTGTTACACATAAAAAAGCGAATTGATCTTTATCAATCCGCTTCTTAATACTACTAATTATTTTATTTTTAGCGTGGGTTTATAATCTGACATATAGATTAATATTATATAAGTTTAATGATACTAATTAACGTAGTCAGTTCCGTTTACTTTTTATCGTCTGGATCAATCTTAAGATCTTTATTCTTAAAATCGATATCCATCGAAGGAGCACATACGATTGGTTCATAAGCGAGGACTTCTATCTCTGTTCTTCTATTAAGTTGGTGCTCAGATTCAGTACATTTAACATTGTCTCCACAATTATTTTTCAGTTTAGTTTCTCCGTATCCTTTTGGAATTATTCTATCAGCAGATATTCCTTTACTAACTAAATAATCTAGGCATGATTGGGCTCTTTCCTGACTCAATTTATTGTTATATTCATTACTTGCTCGACTATCTGTATGACTTGATAATTCTATTTTTATAGATTTATTTCTATTCATTATTTTCACTAAATCATCAAGCTCTTGTTTTCCGCTTGGTCTAAGAGTAGCTTTATCCAAGTCGTAGTACACATTGGCCAACTCGAATATCGATCCGATAGATAAAGGTTGTAGAGCTACTGTGGCTTTTAATACAGCCTTTGGCTTATCTGGTCCTCCACCTGCCACAAAATTATATTCCTTGGCTCCAAATGAACAAAGTACTTCGTTTCCTTCATTGCATTCAAAAATTGAAATTCCATTTTTCAAATACCCAGTATTGCATGTCCTTACTTCATACTCTGTCGAAGGCTCAATTTGGAAAGTTACAAGACCATTTTGGCTTACTTTCGAGTCTATTAATTTATCCTTTTTTGTTTGATAGAGGTAGACATTTGTCCCGTCTAATGTCTCGTTAGTATTGGTATCTATCGTCTTGACAATAAATGAAAAACTTTCATCTCCTCTAATTATATCAGGACTTCCTTCTTGTGAATAAAGGATCGTAGATGTTGCAAATGCAATAATTAATATTATATATTTTATCATAGTTTTTGTTTTACCTCCTTACTAAGTATTTATACTTAATGTTCGATTTCCCATTAAACATTTCCCTATGATTTTTCTAAATATTGCATTTACTTTTTTATATCAATAATTTGAAGAGGTTTAAATAAACTTAGCTAATACCGCATTACAGTTTACGACTCTTAGTTAAAATTCATCATCTAAACGTGCCATCAATTTTTCCAATTTTTCCAGAATCACATCCTCGTCAAAATCAAACACCTTCATTCCATTTGACATCTGTAAAATATTTATTGCTCTATGATTAGAATCTGATTCAAACTCAAAATTTAATTCAAATGATTTATCCTTTTGTGCTTTCATTCTCCTTTTTAAATCATATTGAGTTATCAATACACCGATTCTATTGTCCAAAACCTTCACTGCATCTTTACTTTGTAATCTCATTGTATTGGGGTTTTAGGTTATTTGAAGCCAGATTATATTGTACAGGAAATTTTATATCGAGCACATTTTTAAAAATAATATGAAAAGGGACCCGCTTCTTACGAATCCAGGAATGGTCTTGTAAGTACAGTCTATGAAGGGAGCTAGGAATCTTTAGAGATATCTCAAAAAATTGATACTTTCGAAAAAGTAAATTAAGAGCTTCATAAGTCATATGAAACAGACCCGAAACATCAAGATAATAAGTAAAATTGATGGACATTTGTATTTATATTAATACAGATGTAACAGACCAATACAGTCGTTACTATCTATAAAATAAAATACGTTGAAGAAAAAATAACAAATCATCAAGGATTTGCTGAACTTGGTGTTGCTCTGACTCGAAGATACGTTTAAAAATGCTTGCTTGTTGGTTTTTCTGTCTTTATATAAAAAATCCCAAACGATTATGTCCAGGATTTTAAAAAATTTCTTTGTCAATACGCTGTTTTAGAAATTGTCATTTACTATTGCGTTAATCTCTTTCACTTCAGATCTATGATCATTTAATTGATCTCTTCGGTCTTTCAGCTGTCTTTTTACTGCATTGTATGCTTCACCGAAAGATTTCATAGCATCTTGTGCTGTATCTTCTGCAAACACGTCACTACCTGGAACTCTAACTCTTATTTCTGCTAAGATTGAATCTGGAACATTACCATCTCCTTCTTTGAAAAATACATTTACTTGAGTCATACGTTTTTCGTATTTAGTCAAGTCATCGATTTTAGTGTTTATATATTCTCTATCTGCATCACTTAACGTGAATGGTGTTTCTATTGTAGTTATCATAGACAAATTTTTAATGTGAATAAATGAGAAAGCGTGCAATAGGCTAATTCTTTATAGTAATTTGTTCTTTGCTTACTCTCCTTTTATACCTTACGCAGTAATTGTTTTAATGTTCGATTCAACTTCGTGAAACCAGAGAATTAAGGCAAAAAAATACCCTGTTCGAATTACAAACGGGGTATTTTATCTACTATTTAAATGTAATTAGACTTATCCTTTATCAAGCAATTCTGGGTTTAGAACATTTAGAACACCTTCTTGGAAGTCTTTCATAAATTTCTTTCTATTTACTCTGCTTCGTGCATTTGAATTTACATACCTATACGATACATAACTCTTATTCACATCTACAACTCTTACGCTTACTCCTCTGAAATCCATATTATTTAGTTTTATTATCAATAAACATAAAATACATATAATCAACGACATATGCAAATTTTAAAGTAATAAAAAAATTACTTTTTTAGATAAGGATAGTCTATGTATCCTTCCTGTCCTGGTGTATAGAATGTATTGCTATCCGGGATTGTTAATTTTGCATTTTCAGTAAAACGACCAACCAAATCGGGATTCGAAATAAATGGACGTCCAAAAGCGATCAGATCTCCTAAGTTATTTTCAAGATCTTTTTCACCTCTTTCCTTATCATATCCACCACTTAATATGATAGTTCCGTTATATATCGTTCTGATATGCTGTTTTAGCTTGTCAGAAAATTTTGGAGCTCCCATACTCTCATGATCTACTAAATGTATGTATCCAATACTTAATCTGTTAAGTTGAGTGACTAGATATTGATATGTTTCCATGACATCATCTAAAATATTCATATCATTCATTACACCATAGGGTGACAATCTTATACCCACTTTAGATTCACCAACTTCGGCTATCACCTCCTTTACTACCTCAAGAGCAAACCTTGTTCTATTTTCTATTGTTCCACCATATTCATCATCTCGTATATTTGATGACTCATTAATGAATTGATTGATTAAGTAACCATTGGCGGCATGAATCTCTACACCATCAAACCCTGCTTCGATAGCATTTTTCGCAGCTTGTCTATATTCATTAATTGTATATTCAATTTCGTGTTTTTCCATTGCTTTCGCTGTAGGGATCTCTAATTCTCCTTTGCCATCAACATACATTTTGGTTTCTGTCAACTTCACCGCGGATGGTGCTAATACTTCACCACCAGCAGGAACATTTTCTGGGTGTGCTACCCTACCGCAGTGCATTAACTGTACAAATATCTTACCTCCCATTTTGTGCACTTCATCAGTGACTTGCCTCCATCCTAGAATTTGAGCATTATTATATATTCCTGGAATTCTTGGATATCCGATGCCATTCCTACATGGAGATGTTCCTTCCGTAATAATTAGACCAGCGCCAGCACGTTGACTATAGTAGGTCGCCATTAATTGATTCGGAGTATTATCAATCGCCCTGCTTCTTGTAAGCGGAGCCATGACTATTCTGTTTTTTAATTCCGTATCTCCCAATTTATATTTCTCGAACAATTTATATTCTGTTGTTAATTTCATTATGGATTAATATTTTGTAATTATAAAGCATTAAATAATTCTCACTGTGATTATCCAATTTTAGTAATGGATAATCTAAATTAAGAAAATTAACTTTTTCTCGCTGTTAAAGTAACTCCTCCAGCAAACGCGACAAGCGCTAATCCAATAAGTATAAATCCCGTGGTTTTTTCTCCTTCATCAGATGCAGAGAGTTCTATTCCTATCACTTCTACTGATTCTCCACTATTGCTTACTTTATTTACTCCAGTATATCCAATAAATAAAGATCCTATTATGAGTATTATTCCTATTATTTTATTCATGTTTTTTAGATTTTTTTTGTTTTAGCTTTCGACAATACTCTTACCAGAAAATAAACTTGATTGTTCGTTTCGCAATTCATATCAATAAATTGTGACTCTATATATATCAAAACTTATATCAATTATCGCTCTGAGATTTAATAAAATTTTTAAGGTTCTAAGCTCTTTCTATTGGAAAAAATGTGGTGAAGCATTTAAATTGAGATAGTTATACTTAACACATTAAAAGCTTATAGGTACTCTTAGTGCGAATAAACAGTTTCGTGGTTTTATAGCTCGGAAATAGATTTTCAATTAAATTAGGCGTAGAACCATATTTAAATGATCTTAGAATCGAACAAAATTCATTGTGGGTACACTTAGAGTAATAAGCTATCTAATTTGCTTGTTTTAGTAATTTAATAGTCCAACTTATAGGCATATAATTATATATTATCTATTACCTTCTTTATATAAATGAGATTCAATTTATTAGATTGCAATCATTCTACATCGTAAATAAACTGATATGATAAATATCTCTATAATTATAATTTCCATATTATCGATCATCGGTACTTTACTACCAGAAAGCAAAAGCAAACACTGGTTTATCCGAGGTCAATCTAATTTTAAAGCGGTTTACTTAATAGTCAATATTATTATTCTTATCATCTTACTTATATCTACAGTAGGAATTCTATTTAAGGTCCCATTAGGGATCTTGTTAGTCTTGTCGATATACATGTGCTTAAAATCAATTGCGCCTTACTCCCCATTATTTCCAAAAAAAATAGATGATGCCGTTAAATTCAATAATGATCAAGAACTAAGTATTCTCATTCATAATGTTTATCAGTTCAATGATCAATACGATAGTCTAGCTAAAATGATACTAGATCAAGATACAGATATCGTATTATTATTAGAAATTAATGAGGACTGGGAAGAAGGATTATCTAAACTAAAGAAGAGTTATGAACATGTTATCAAACAAGTACAAGAAAATACTTATGGTATAATGTTAATGAGCAAAATAGAATTGAATGTAGCAAAAGTTAATAATCTAGTTTCTCAAGATATACCATCTGTTGAAACACTCTTCCATAAAAATGGTAAGGCAATTCGAATCATAGGATTGCACCCCGAACCTCCTATTCCAGGCGAAGTACTCACATCACTCCCTAAGGAGAAAGAAATGCTTACAGCAGCTGACAAAATTAATGAAATAGATGAAGAATTTGAAGATGATGAATTAACGATTGTTATCGGAGATCTCAATGATGTAGCTTGGAGTCGAATTGCTAAAAAGTTTAAAAAATTAACTGGCCTTGTAGATCCAAGAGTAGGAAGAGGATTTTATTCTACATTCCCATCATATTCACCGATAAAGATTCCTTTGGATCATGTTTTCTGCAGTCCTTCTTTCAAGTTGATACAATTTGACACATTAGATTCGATGGGATCAGATCATAAATCAGTATTAGTGAAATTCAAAGTTCCCAATTAATACGCAGTAGATTTAATAAAAACTGGATCGAACATATGTAGGAGATTTCTAGTTAGATAACAAATATATAAGATGAGAAAGAAAGATAATCCAACAAGATCAGCAAAAAGACCAAAATCTAAATTAATCGCTCGATTAAAAAAGATGACTGATAGACTAAGATTCCGTCGACGAAAATCTGTTACTCCAGATAAAAGAAAAGATGATCAGAGTTTATTGATATAATAATCATGACTCGCAATCACAAATTGAGGTGCATCCTACTATGTAGTTATTAAATAATTAATTGTCTTCTCCAACTTATATTTGCCAAATCACAAAATTGCTAAATATTATCAGCTTATAATATTATATAAAACTTGATAATATACTAGTAGATATACTGACAATTGCAGCCAATCCTAATGCCCACCAAAAATTTTTCACTTCAAATTTTGGTAAGAACCAGTCCGCTATTTGGATCAAGATAGCATTCAAAAACCATGTAAATATGCCAAGTGACAATATACCCAGAGTCACAATCTTCAAAAAAGTACCGAGTGTAAAATCTAAAATTGCTACCACAATAGCAACACAGATGGCTTGCCAAAAACTCTGAATTTTTACCCCGCTGAGAAGTACAGATCCAATCATAAAGGCAGCTCCCCCGATAAGTACATTGATTATTGTATCCATAATTCTGTTATTTATTTTTTGGCTTACCCAAATAAGGATCAAGCCTGATTAATGAAATATCCTAAATACTAACTTTAGTAAACTATTCGAAGGTTCTAATACTAGATTTCAATTTCCTTACTAAATATTCAACGGTCTAACTTTTTATAAATTAAAGTAACATCGTTTCGATGAAACACTTAATAAGAAAAAATAAACTATAGACAATCGCCAGTTTGATCCTACATCTCGTCCCTCTCTAAAAAAGAGAAATGTTGAATTAGTAGTTGGAAACATATTTAATTGAGCAAATATCAATTGCTAGTAGACAACGATTAAAAATCTAAAATTTACAAACAATCATTTGTTTATAATTTAGATAAGTAATCACATTATTCTACTTCCCCGTTATATTATTTTAATAATTATTGTACTATCAAATGGTGTAAATCATGAATTAATATTAGTGCTGTCCGACTAAAATTTCATTTATTCAAAATTAGGTTTCTTTTAAAAATATTAGATTTTATTTGCTTAATTTTTAATTTCAAACCTAATATTGTCTTGCCAGAAAGGCCTACTTTTTTCCAGCAGAGAACCCCAACACCCCTTAATTTATTAGCTATTATTAGATTCGTATATTTTTATTCGGATACCACTAAATTAATATATAATAATTAGGAGACTCCAAACTTCTTTAAAGTACTGTCCATAAATTGAGAGACTAGCGTGTCTACCGTATATCTATCTGAATTCAATTGCAGTGAAATATAGTCAGCTACTGTCCCCAATGTCATATCATCTAGAGTTCCTCCTCTGGCGAAGTGATCTTGGTAAATCTCACCTGATAATTTAGTAAGAAATCCTGCAATGGTTGCCTTTAATAATGATTCGCCAAGAACTTTGTTTACCCCAACTGATATGGTTAATTGCTCTACTACTTCTGAAATTAATTTAGAAATAAGACTTGTAACAAATGCAGAAATCATAAAGGTGTTTTCATTTTCTGTGTCTACATTATGAAGCTCTGCAAGTTTTTTCACCATTGAAATCTGGATATAAGTCGCACCAGCTACATCAATAAGTGGAATTGGTATTGCCGCTAATGCCGATACTTTTCCAGAAGATGTATTGATTATTTTAAGCGCTTGTTCTCCATTAAATGTAGAAGCTATTTCTTTATATGTTCTTTCTAGTGTTTCCATTGTTTTTATTTTTAGTACTATCCATCAATCATTAATGTTCGATTTATTTAAACATTATTTAAAAATTTTCACAACACAAATTTACTTAATGTACAAAGTTTTCACATTTACAAATTCTCGAATTCCATAGTAGCTCAACTCTCTGCCATATCCACTTGTTTTCACTCCTCCAAACGGAAGTCTTGGATCAGATTTGACAAAATGATTTACAAAACAACAGCCAGCATCAATCTCTTCACGAGCGATCCTCTCTCCTCTTTCTAAGTCCTCAGTAAATACGCAAGAGCCTAAACCAAATTCTGTATCATTGGCAATAAGGATAGCCTCAACCTCGTCTTTCGCTTTGATCACAGAAGCTACTGGGCCAAATATCTCTTCATCATACGCTGGCATACCAGGCTTTACATCTGTAAGAATTGTGGGCGGATAATATGCACCATCACTTTCAGGAATATGACCACCTAATAATAATGTTGCTCCATTTTTAACACTATCTATAACTTGACCATGCACCTCGTCTCGTAAATCAAATCTTGCCATAGGACCCAAATCAACACTTTGCATAGGATCTCCCATTATTGCAGATTCCATTTTATCTCTAAACAATATAATGAATTCATCATATACTTCTTCTAATACGATGAACCTCTTAGCCCCGATACAACTTTGACCAGCGTTAAGCAATCGTGAAGTCTTACATTGTTCTGCTGCATGCTCCAAGTCTGCGTCCTCTAATATAATATAAGGATCGCTTCCTCCGAGTTCTAAAACAGTTTTCTTGATATTACTACCAGCTTGACTTGCCACGGCACTACCGGCAGGACCACTTCCTGTCAATGTAGCTGCCTTCACCAATGGATTCTCAATTATTGCCTTTACCTGGTCACTTTTGATCATAAGTGTTGTAAATGCATACTCAGGAAACCCAGCCTTTCTGAAAACTTCCTCTATATTCAAAGCGCTCTTTGGAACATTGGATGCATGTTTAAGTAGCCCAACATTCCCAGCCATGAGTGCTGGTGCTGCAAATCGAAAAACTTGCCAAAATGGATAATTCCAAGGCATTACTGCTAGTACTATACCAATTGGTCTATATACTATTGCACTTTTAGTCGCATCTGTTTCCACAATCTCATCCGCCAAAAATTGCTCCGCGTTCTCAGCATAATATCTGCATACCCATGCACACTTCTCAACTTCGGATATAGAAGAATTGAGCGGTTTGCCCATTTCTAATGTTATAGTTTCCGCGTACATAGATTTATTCTCTTCTAGAATTTCAGCGGCGCGATTCATCATCTTTGCCCGATCTGAAAATGAAGTTCGCTTGTACGTTTGATAAGTATTATTAGATTTATTTATTATATCCGTTACATTGATATCAGTTTGCAATTGATAACTTTCTAATTCTTGATTGTTCGCTGGATTTATAGATTTTATAGTTGCCATTTGTTATTGTTTTACTTGGAAAAAATACTCATTGAGCTGTGATCAAGAAAAGTACTTTTCCAATTCGCGTGTCAACTGATTGTTGACCTCAGTCATTATTGGTATTTCTATCACAGCCAATTCGTTATTCCCGATAGTTTGAGATAATATATTGTTTAGATTTTTGACACTTGTAGGTTTATATCCATTGATATCAAAACTCTTAGCTAATTTCACAAAATTTGGATTACCCAATTTAGTTCCATAAGATTTGCCTTCGTTCATTTCTTGTTTCCATTCTATTAATCCATAATTATTATCATTGAGAATAATAAAGGTACAGCCAATTCCAAGTCTTTTTGCAGTTTCTAATTCTTGAATATTCATCATTGCACCACCGTCTCCCATCAAGCAAACTACAGCGCGATCAGGACTGACTAATTTAGCACCGATTCCTCCTGGTAATGCTATGCCCATAGACGCTAGACCATTTGATATCAAACAACCATTTGGTATGTAAGTCTCAAAATTTCTGGCAATCCACATTTTGTGACTCCCCACATCACTGATTAATAAACCTTTAGCTGGCAAATGTGCTCGAACAGCATTGATAACTCCAGGAGCATTGAATTCCTTACAATTGTCTTCGAGCGTATAACTTGCGATAGAAGAACGAATTCTCTTTCTAATTCCAGAGTACCATTTAGGATATGGTGTGCTCAAAAGATTCTTTCGAATTCTTTTTAATCCATCTGCAATATCTCCTACAACTTCAACGCTAGGATTATAATGTGTATAAACTTCCGCAGGATCAAAATCTAAATGAATAATTTTTTTATCTCTATCTGGATTCCAATTTGCTGGATCATACTCGGCTACATCATAGCCGACACTAATGATCATATCAGCTTTTTGAAATGCCTCAATTACATAGTCTTTGAAACCCAAACCTACAGCACCAAGAGAGATAGGCTTTTTATCTGAGACTGCACCTTTGCCCATAAATGTGCAAGCTACTGGTATATTATACTCCTGAGCTAATTCTGTCAATGCTCTACTGGCTCTATTTCTAATTGCTCCATTGCCGGCTACTATGAGCGGCCTTCTTGCTGTCATTAATAATTCAACCGCTTGGTTGATTGCTACCTTATTAGGTGTAGGTCTTCTCGATTTATTAATTGCTAATGGAAATTCTTTAGTCTTCACTTTTAATTTTGCGATGTCTTCAGGTAACTCAATGTGCGTGGCCCCAGGTTTTTCCGCCTCAGCTACTTTAAATGCTTTTCTTACAATCTCAGAAACCGTTTGGGGTGTAGTAATACTCGTATTCCATTTCGTAATAGGTTCCATCATCTTGACAACATCTATTACTTGATGACTCTCATGGTGTAATCGATCGATACTACCCTGCCCCGTAATTGCGACTAATGGTGCTTTATCCAAATTAGCATCTGCAATCCCTGTCATAAGATTTGTTGCGCCAGGACCCAAAGTGGCAAGGCAAACACCTGCAGATCCTGTAATTCGACCCCAAACATCCGCCATAAAAGCTGCTCCTTGCTCATGCCTAGTTGGTACGAAGACTATCGAAGAGTTTTCTATAGCAAATAAGAAATCTTCGTTTTCCTCTCCCGGCACTCCGAAAATATATTCAACTCCTTCATTTTCCAGGCATTCTACCAGTAATTCAGCTGTGTTCATATTTATTTTAATTTAATAGTAAATAGAATCTTGATATTTGACATTTTGGACTAGCGCATGGCCTACAATCCATTATTTTTTTTTAATTCAATGAAGGAAAAATAATCTATCCAAAACATCACGTAATTGATAATATGTGTACTTTATTATAATTAACTTTTGCGATAATTTTGTACTGTATGATTAGTATTGACTACTATTAGCTTTTCATTTGCGAGAATATCGCATTAAAAAAAATTCATATAGTACATCACAGATAATATTATAATTAAAAAGAAAAGCCTCAAATACTTATTAGTATTTGAGGCTTCTCATTTGTGCTATAATTAGGCAGGGATAGAATTAAATTCCTCCTTTAGAGAGACTAGATTAGTTAGCTCATTTTCTACAATTGCTTTCTGAGTTTTTAATATAGATTCCATAGATGGCAACATTTCCACTTCATCCAATACCTTTTCATAATCGTCGATGAGAACTTTAGCACCTCGTTCTATCTCTGTGACCACTGCGTCATATTCATCATCTGCATTAGTACTATTGATTTTAATATCAATAAACATTCTATGCAGATCTCCTAAGAAGCTAGTTTTAACTTCTGCTTCTCCACCTCTGGCTTCAACCATCCCTTCTAAAACCTTATGCATTTGATGTCTTTCGTCTGCATAATTTTTTAACCATTTTTTTAAAGTTGAATTTGAGACAGCACGACTAATTTCTAAAAAACCTTTCTCTGCATCTTGCAGTCTAATAATTAAATCTTTTAATGCCGCTTTTGAATTTGAAGTATCCATTTATATATATTTTTTGATGATTAATATTGTTATCGACTTACTTACTATAAAAAATGGAATAATGTTCGATTTCATTAAAACTATTTCGGTAAAATTTAACATAATCAACGTTAACTATAGGACGATTTTGATAATACAATTTTGTAAATAAAGTCCTTAATAAGGCCATCCGCATTAATATATAATGCATGATTAGACTTTTGCATTTAAAATTTACCTAAGTAATTAATGTAAGGAATTATATTAATAAAAACTATTCTTCCTCAGTGTCATGAACTACACTATTGATAAGACCCCAATTAGATTTTACCAAGGAATCTAAAAGTTCAAGAAGATCTTCTAGCGTTGAATAAAGCTCTCTATTGGCATTGAACTTTTCTCCTTCTTGTCTCATTTCCAAAAAAACTTTGTAGCCATCAAGGACTTTTGTCATCTCATTGGTTTGAATTACAAAATCATCCATTAGGTTTAATAGGTGCTTATCTATAATTTCTTGCTCACCTATATCTATGGGTGTTACTTCTGTCGGCTTTTCAGATAGAATACTTTCGAGCATATCTTTCGGGTCAATCGAAAAATATTCGCATGCCATTAAGAATTTAGCGGTATTAGGCTCTACAATACCAGATTCATATGAGGCCACATTATTTCTAGTCATCCCAATTTCTTTCCCTAGAGCTACTTGACTCAAACCACGCATCCTTCTTAAAAATTTCAAATTTTTTCCAAAGTGAGTAGGTTTAGGAATATTCTTTTGCTTAATATCCAATACGACTGATTTTGTTTAGTTTAATACTATTATGTGAACAATTTAAACAAAAAGAAGAGTTCAAATCGAACTTTTCTATTATCGAGTAAGTTGGTAAGATAAATAAAGATTATTAAAAAGCAACACCATGGCTGAAAACTCTACAAGACTTGCACAGAATATAAGATACCTAAGAAGGACTAGTAAAATGAGTCAAGAAGATTTTGCAAATCAACTTGGGATAAAAAGATCAAACATTGCTGCTTATGAAAGTAAGAATGTAGAACCAAGACTCAGAGTTGTGTTAGAAATAGCTAAATATTTTGACGTAAGCGTTAAATCACTCATTAATAGAGACATAGAGAACTCTTCGGAAGTAAGTACTTTTAATACAATTGAGAATACGGGAAATAGTAGTGACATGTCTCTTGATATAAATGACAATGTAGATGTAACCGAATTTATTCAAAAATCAATTAGGATTAAAAAAGTTCTTGAGGGATTCAAGTCATTCTATGCGTTCAAAAAAAATGCACTCACTGATATGAGCCCAGATAAAGAAAAACTGATTTTTGATATTGATAACTTTATGCACTTAATTGAACATTTACTTAGTTACAATGAAACTATTATACAGGCAATCTCTACGAAACCTTCTGAAGCTGTTGAATCTAGTGCCAATTAAAATCAACATCACATATTTTTTTGCTATCACTGAGTTTAAAACAATCAAAATCCAATTTTAATTACCAAAATTGGTCCTAGAGTCATATTTGAATCTCGAAGAAGATTTCTTATTTATATATTTCGACTAAAACATATTATAAGTACATGCCAATATGCGTATTGTCTTCCTGTTATGATTATGGTTAGACTTTTCTATTCTTTTCTTCTTAATTTCATTGAGATTGCAATAAGAAAAAATTAAATTCATCCAAATTGATGAATTTAAACACTAAGATGAATTACTCCCAATAACACATACTTTTAATTGTGCCAATTCCGCTCAAATACACCTTACTACTTACAAACACTTATATATAAAAAGCATCAAACTCTATAAAAGTAATATTTACATAAAACAATTTTTCAATTCAACTACCTGATAATCAATACATTAAAATATTTTGAGTTAAAAATGAACAAAAAACTTCAATTTATTTGTGAATATTATGAACATTTAGAGCGGATTGATTGTTATATACACAAGTAACTAATCAAACAAATAAAAATATGATGTCCGAAACAAAATTTAATCAGTATTATAAAGATAATATTCTTGCTATTAGAAATTTTGCCAATAAACTGGCTAGGAACAGCGTAGATGCTGAGGATCTTGTTCAAGAGACAGCAATCAAAGCATTCCGTAGTAGACATACTTTTCGCCCAGGATCAAGTTTTAAAAGTTGGGCTTTTACAATTTTGAAAAACACTTTTATTACAAAATTCAATAAAAGAAAGAAACGAGCTGTAGTAAATAAACCGATAGAGGACTTTACTTATGGCTTAGAAAATAAATATGCTGTAAGAAACGATGCCTTATCAAAAATAAGTATATTGGAAATTAAAAAATGCATCAATGAATTAAGTTACAAAAGTAAGTTACCCTTTTTATTACATGTAGAGGGATATCAATATAGTGAGATCTCTGATTCACTCAACATTCCGATTGGAACTGTTAAAAGTAGAATAAATTTTGCTAGGACAAAATTAAAGACTATTCTTAACGACAAGGGTATTATGGCTGCATAAAAAAAATATTGTTGATAAACCGAACATCTTTATCGTATAATATGTACGATAATCGATAACAACATTCATTAACCTCTAAATTATAAAAATGAGTAAGTCAAATAAAGCAAACAATACCTTATTATTATTAACCGGTGCAATTGCAGGCGCTGCGGCAGCCTACTACCTTAATACACCAAAAGGCAAACAACTAAGATCGGATGTCTATAACAGAACCATCGAAACGAAAAATGAAATTTCCCAGAAAGCTCAAGTTTTAGCTGACGAAGTTAAAGATAAGTCCAAAGAAGTATTGTCGAAGGCTTCTGATTCTGTTACTGAGCTACAAGAAAAATTTAACAATTCTACCTCACAACTAAAAGAGACAGCGGAATCAAAGTTAAGTAGTTTTCAAAAAGGAGTTTTAAAAGCAAAAGAAACGTTGACAAATAACGTCCAAAATTAGTTTAAATTAGTGTCGTTAAATACAAATAGCTGTGTGATCTGTTAAAATCAGGTCTTAGCATAGTAAAAAAGCACTTGACACATTAATGTTCAAGTGCTTTTTTACGTCTACACGAATGGTACTGTCTTTTGTACGAAAGAGAAAATTAATTAAAAAGATAATCGAAATGAATAAAAACCTTATAACTGACTTAGGCGAAAATTACCATTACGTCCAAACTATAGTTAAAAATAAATTAGAGTTAAAAAAAATTGAACTAGCGGAAACATCAGCCGATATTTTAGGTAAAACGATTTTGATTTTAGTACTAGGCTCGATTTCACTTTTCGCTTTAATAACTCTAATTATTATTGCTGGAGTGCTTATCTATAGTTGGACAGGATCAATTATCATGACACTGGGAATTCTATTTCTTTTGGCAATGTTAATTATACTTATCATATTCCTATCCAGGAGATCCATCATTTATAAGCCTATTACTAATATGATATATTCAAAACTTTTAAAAACCAAATAATGATGATAACCACCTTAGAAGAAAAAAAGAGAAGGCTTGCAAGAGAAATCGAAGTTGCAAAATTTCAGTTAGAAAATAATATCGAGAATATTGATGTAAGCGATTATTTGTTTAATCAATTCAACATAAAAAACAAGATAGGTGATTTTTTATCATTTTCGAAAATTCAAAATACGGGTTTAGTGACCAATCTACTTTTTAAAGATGGATCACTCTTTTCCAAAATTATTTCAATGCTGAAACACCTAATAGGGTTAAATAGCATTAAGTGAGATGAAAATCTGACTATAATATTTAGATTTCCCTTTTGACTTTTTTTCTACACCATTATATATTAAGTCAAGTAATTTTCTTTACGAAATCGAACATTTCAGACTCATACCTAGTAAGATTAGTATATTTCAAATCACTAAAATTAAATAAATATGAGTGCGACAAACGACAAAATTAAAGGAAACTGGAACATGATTAAAGGTAAACTCAAGCAAGAGTATGCAGAATTAACTGAAGACGAATTAACTTACGAAGAAGGTCAGGAAGATGAGTTATTAGGAAGATTGCAAAAATCTTTAGGGAAAACCAAAGACGAAATCACTAAGTGGATTGATAGTTTGTAAAAATTGATATGCATATTTTTATATCATAATTAACAAAAAAAATAACAATGAATTACTTAGGATTTAAACCAGAAAATGTAGAAAAAACAGTAAAAGAATTAAATCAATTACTATCTAATTATCAAGTATATTATCAGAACTTGAGAAATTATCACTGGAATATTACTGGACCTCACTTTTACGAACTTCATGCACAGTTTGAAGAATTATATAATGAAGCAAAGGTTAATATTGACGAAATAGCCGAACGAGTTCTAACGCTTAGAAAAAAGCCTATTTCCACATTAGATGAATATTTAAAATTTGCTGATGTCAAGGAGTTCTCTACTGACAACACTAGAAAAATGGTAGAATCAATTCTATCAGATCACAAAAAACTTATCAGTAATATGAGATCGTTGCTTAAGGTAGCGTCAGAAGCCGAAGATGAAGGTACGATTGATCTTGTAGCTGGATTCTTAGGTTCGGTAGAGAAAAAAAGTTGGATGCTAGACGCATGGTTACAGAAATAATTAAGCTAGACCATCATTTTATTAATCGACTTAGATCGAGTCACAAAATCAAATTAAATGCCTACCGTAGAAAAACAAGATATTATAAACAAATCAAATTTATCAACCAAATATGGTATATACGCAGGTTTATCAATGGCTTTATTCTTATTCATAATGCAACTATTTGGAAATGATTTCAGTCCATTCGCGAAACTAGGTAAATATATTCTCTTAGGTCTAATTATTGTTATAGCACTAAATAAATACAAAGAAGAGATTAAAGGTGATGTTTTTATAAAAGGTATAGGATTAGGTACAAAACTTAGTTTAATTGCCGGACTTATACTAGTCATCCTTAATTATGCATTATTCTTTATATATCCTGAAGTAGCATTCAGTAAGTACAGTATAGAGCCTGAAAACTTGGGTCAAGTAACTATGATCTCAGGAGTATTAATGTTTGAAACATTAGTATTCGGTAGTTTGATTACCTTCATGGTACTACAATTTATTAAAGGTAAAATTAGAAAGTAATTTTCACTTTGATATAATGAAAAAACTATAGCAAACTTTGATCCCCATGAACAATAATCTTAATATTCAAAATTTTACTTATTGGTTAATTAGTTTCTTGGGTTGCGGATACATTCTACATATAGGATCGTCAATTATTTTACCAATAATTTTCGGAACACTTTTCGCAATATTTATGTATCCTATAGATAAAAAGATCATTAAGTTTGCAAAATATAAACCAATATCAATTAGCTTAAGTTTCTTATCAATTATGATTCCTACGGGAATAATTGGAATGCTATTTTCTATGCAACTTATGAGAATCGTTTCTTCCCTACCCTCAATTGAGAAAAACTTAAAACTGGGTGTAGATAAAGTATTACAGTCAATTGAAAATGTAATTCCCGCTTTTGATTTAACCAGAACAGAACTGATGGAAGAAACGCTCTCATCTGATCTTGAAGGTCCGTTTACTTTTATTACTCAGAGTCTTGTAAGTACTACATCTATGTTAGTATCGTCTGCCCTTACTTTACTCTACACATTTTTCATTCTATACTATAGAAAAAGTTTAAGAAACTTTGTTGTTTTTCAATTTAAAAAGCGATCTAGATCAGATATTAGAGAGGCTTTATTACAAATCCAGGAAACGATACAAGCCTACATTGGAGGTCTTGGTCTGGTGATAATTATCCTAACTATTCTTAATAGTATTGGTTTGCTTATAATAGGTGTAGAATATGCCATATTTTGGGGCGCACTTGCAGGAATTTTAGCAATTATTCCCTATATCGGTACTATGTTGGGTGGTCTTTTGCCAGCCTTATATTCACTTGCAACTTCCGACAATCCATATGAACCGCTCTTTGTATTAATTTTTTATGGTATAGTCCAACAGATTGAAGGTAATCTGATAACCCCTAAAGTTGTAGGAGACAAAGTTGATATAAATCCTCTTTTTGCTATTATATCAATCATATTTTTTGGAGCACTATGGGGAGTAGGTGGTATTATTCTCGCACTGCCTATAATTTCAATTATACGAATTATCTTAGAGCATTTTGAAGATACTAAGCCTATCGCATTGCTGTTGAGTTCCGATATTGACAGTAACCCCGATCAATTTGAAGAACTAGCTGAGACTTAATTTTTAACCCCTTTTTTATAATCTGTTACTTTAATATTCTTTCTACACGTAAGGAATCCATCACCTGAATAAAATTTATATTTCAATAATTAGTTTTATAAGGGTTTTCGCAAAAATCATAACCCATATTGAATAGGTGTTTAGACTTAACTACTACTGAATAACTATCCCGTTCTAAGGTTTTCTATATGCATTATGGTGTTATTTACTCTCTAATTGATTTCGCCGCCAGCCCAAGTGTGGCTTGTTTCAAAGAGACAAATGCACGGTGGCGAATGCACTGCCGACGTTCTTTTTTGGCTTGACCTACA
>Ga0209187_1001802_pt1 | contig 23047 bp, 12 predicted proteins | sample BantaG_FD_187430 | JGI IMG/M metagenome (GOLD analysis project Ga0209187, IMG submission 187430) | Marine algal microbial communities from Bantry Bay, Ireland - BantryBay_4 metaG (SPAdes) (version 2) | ecosystem: Host-associated > Algae > Red algae > Unclassified | place: Bantry Bay, Ireland...
CCATCACTCTTCGTTACTAAAATGGTTATTATGCTGTGCATAACGCCCATTTCAGCGCCTTGATTGATGAAAAAATAGTTCGCCTTTTATCACAATCTATTTAATCGCCATTCCTTAAAGAGATCCAGTCATAATTTATAGTTTAATTTGTTCACGTACTTAGTTATCCGGGATTTGAGTGCAAAGATACTGAATAGTCCTGAAATCCAAGGTTAATTTAACATTAGATTTTCCCCATTTTACTAACAAAAACTTAATTCCGTTTTTTCTTTGGTAGTCAAATGGGCATACATTATTTTTTTTGGAGATAGATGGCTTTGCTACTATTAGACTTTATTTACTATTCTTTTTCCAAAGAACTCGAGATTTATTATTCCCTGTCAAAAAATGTATAAATGACTATTTATTGCTACTCGTATTCCAACTAATTCTATTATTTTCGCATGATAACTATTAATCATCAGTTTGCTGGTCAGCTTAGCTGTTCGGCAGGCAAAAAAAATTAACATGAAAAGACTGTTTACAACCCTCTTTTTTATGATGACGCTACTTGGATTTACCCAGGCCCAGATTGTCATCAATGAAATTATGTACAATTCTCCCGACGCTGGTCAGGATTCTACCGAGTACATTGAATTGTATAACAACAGTAGTGCAGCTGTTGACCTTTCCGGATGGAACTTTACTCAAGGTATTAATCATACTTTCGCTGCTGGTTCTTCTATCGCTGCAAACGCTTACCTGCTCGTAGCTGGAGATGCTCAGGCAATGATGGATTCCTACGGCGTAGTGGCGATCGAATGGGAATCTGGCGGATTAAGTAACGGTGGGGAAGACATTGAACTGGTTGATGTCGCCGGGACCGTAATGGATCTGGTTGATTATGATGATGGTCTTCCCTGGCCTTCGGGTGCCGACGGAAGTGGACCTTCCCTCGAATTATGTAGCCCGGACAAAGATAATAATGATGCGGTCAACTGGTTTGATGCCACCACTCTTACTGGAGCTATCTTCGAAGGAGTAGAAGTACTCGGTACTCCTGGAGCTGCCAATACGGCGGTATGCCCTGCGGCGGATGTGATGGTAGAAGTTTCCAGTAATGTATTTACGCCTGCGAATATTACCATCTTTGTCGGACAGACGGTGGAATGGACCAACGTGGGAGGTAATCACAATGTAAACGGTACTTTGGCAACCTTTCCTGATAATCCAGAAGGATTTGGTAATGGTCCTGCTGCTCCTGCTCCCTGGACTTTTAGCTATACTTTTAACGTAGCTGGATTTTACAATTACCAATGCGATCCACACGCTGGATTTGGTATGGTTGGTACGGTTACTGTTCTTCCGGTTCCTGCTAATGATATTGTCATTTCCGAAATTATGTACAATATCCCTGGTGCTGGAAACGATTTTGACTTTATTGAATTTACCAATATTGGAGATGACCCCGTTAATCTGGAAGGATACAGCTTTTCAATGGGCGTAGATTACACCTTCCCGGCTATGATGATTCAGCCAGGAGAATATATGTTACTGGTAGAAGATGCTTCTGCGTTCAACGCTACTTTTGGAACCAACGCCCTTTCCTGGACGGATGGTGGACTGAATGATGGTGGAGAAGATGTTACTTTGGTGGATGCTAATGGAGACGTAGTGGATATGGTCGTGTATAATGATGCGGGTGGCTGGCCCGAAATTGCGGATGGCGAAGGTCCATCTCTAAGCCTTTGTGATCTGGAAGCTGATAATAACCAACCGGAATCCTGGGGTTTTTCAACCACCAATACCAACGTAATTTCTGGCGGTAGTGGTAATTTCTTATACGCAACTCCTGGAGCGGCAAACGATGCTTGTTCTACTACTCCGTATATCTTTTTTGAAAATGGCCTGGAAAATGTAAGCGAAGGAACTGCTACGCCTACTTTCCGTTTGTCTTTGGCTAATACGGGCGAGATGGATACGGCTACCGTTATGTTAAATATTGTTGGTGGCTCAGCAACAGACGGAATGGATTATGTTTTAAATACTATGCTAGTAACTTTTGGAAGTGACGGCAACGGTGGTATAAGTGAAGGAGAATTTAGTCTTACTATATTAGATGATATTGACGTAGAAGGTTCTGAAACGATTATCCTCAACCTGACCGATGCGGATGGAGCCGTGATTGGTTCTGTGGGTGATTTGGTGATTACTATTGTGGACAATGACGGAATCGATCCTGATTTTTATCCACTTTTGGAAATTGAAGATGTCAGTACGGTAGATGATCAGGGAGTAGTAGATTCTAACTTTGTCACCTGTGAGCTGCGTGGTGTGGTATATGGTATTAACTTAAGTCCCGGCAGTTTATTATTTACCATCGTCGACAAAAACGACAACGATGATGGAATTGCCGTCTTTGCTGGAGGAACGGATTACGGCTATACTGTAAACGAAGGAGATGAAGTCTCTGTGATCGGAAGGATTGAGCAATTTTTTGGATTACAACAGATTGTTGCAGACTCTGTATTCTTGTTATCTGAAAATAATGATTTATTCGCTCCTGAATTTACAACTACCCTTGGAGAAGAAGAGGAATCTAAATTGATTCGGATTAATAACCTGACGATTGTAAGTGAAGATGCCGGCTCGACGGGAGAGAACTATACCGTAACCGATGGTACCAACCAATATGTGATGCGTATTGATGCGGATAATGAATTATTTGGTACTACCTTACCTGCAACCTTTGACGCGATTGGCCTTGGTGGGCAGTTTGATACTTCCTCTCCCTTAGATGAAGGTTATCAGTTTTTACCAAGGTACGCTTCGGATATTCTTGATTTGACTAGTACCAATGATCCAACCCTGGCCAATGATATACGGATCATGCCTAACCCTGTGACGGATCAGTTATTTATCAAATCTGATCTGAACATAGATCAGGTATTAATTCATAATAATTTGGGTCAATTGGTTAACACCTTCAATAGTGTTTCAAATCAACCCATTGATGTTTCGAACTATACTAACGGAATTTACCAGGTAAGCTTTATCGTCGCGGATCGAGCCTGGACCACCATGTTTGTAAAGCAATAGATTTACCAGTTGGCTGGTTAGCTATTAGCTGGTTGGCTTCCCTTTTAAGTAATTTCACATTAAAGGGAAGCTAACTGGCCAACCAGTAAAAAGCAGAAAATTTGTCATGCACTCACAGTTAGGGTTTATGACTAGAAAATATACCCAAAATGGGTTACTTATCATTCGGTAGGTAACCCGTTTTGATTTTAGGTCTAAAAAATTTAAAAAATTCTTTTGTGGAATTAAAAAATAATGATACCTTGCAGTATTCCCACTGTACATATTAAGAAAAAAACGAAACTAATTAGTTGAGACTATATTAATTGTAAAGCTGATCTATTGCTTTACTTATCATAGGAACGCTTACCACGCTGCATCTACATTAATACCATTTGGAATTTAAAATCAAATTAAGTAATCAATTGCGTTACTTAAGGGAGGCTTTTTGCGTCCTAAATATAACAACCGAATATTGGATTTAAAGTATTTATAATGTGTTGTAATCCCTCTTGTGCATATTTTTATAATTGACTATTTACAAACTTACAAAATCACAAGACTATGCTTATTTTGTACATTGCTACGGGAAGTTTTTTACTAGGAGGAGGAATTGTTTTAATGGCAAATCTTACTTCTTCACGTAATAAACGATTCTGATCTAGATTGCTAAGTCAAACGTACCAAAACCTAAACCTATTTTAATTAACCTACGGACGTTTAGACTACTCACCCTCATATTTATTGAGGCCACTTATTAATTTTGACTGCAAAAATATAATCATAAAAGTTGTTCAACAACTTTAAATGTCTTCCGTGAAACATCTGTCCTTGTGGCAGATGTTTCATAAAGGAAGCTACTCTCCATTTCAATTATTTCAAAATTCTAGGAAAAAAGCGTATTTGACTGCGAAGGCGGAACAATGCCTAAATGTTGGTAAGCTTTTTCAGTGGCTTCACGGCCCCGTGGCGTTCGCTGGAGATATCCTTCCATGATGAGGAAAGGCTCGTGTACCTCTTCAATCGTTCCAGCCTCTTCTCCTACTGCCGTACCAATGGTAGTGATTCCGACCGGGCCCCCCTTAAATTTATGAATAATGGTGGACAGAATTTTATTATCCATTTCATCCAGACCACTACTATCGACGTTCAATGCCTCCAAACCAAATTTAGCGATCTTTATACCGATTTTTCCATCTCCTTTTATTTGGGCAAAATCTCGAATCCGGCGGAGTAGGGCATTGGCAATTCGGGGCGTTCCACGGCTACGACGGGCGATCTCCTGGGCTCCTGCCGTATCAATCGGTACGTCTAAAATCCTTGCGGACCGTTTTATTATTTTTTCCAGAATGGCCACATCATAATAATCTAAATGGCAGTTGATGCCAAATCGGGCACGCATCGGCGCGGTGAGTAATCCCATTCGGGTAGTAGCGCCAATTAATGTAAAGGGTTCAAGAGAAATCTGAATACTTCGTGCGTTGGGTCCGCTATCGATCATGATGTCGATCCGGTAATCTTCCATCGCCGAATAGAGATATTCTTCCACCACGGTATTTAATCTATGAATTTCATCAATAAACAATACATCCCCCTCTTGTAGATTCGTAAGCAGTCCGGCTAGATCTCCCGGTTTTTCCAGGACCGGGCCTGAAGTCAATTTTAGATTGGCTTCCAATTCATTGGAGATAATGTGGGAGAGGGTCGTTTTTCCCAGGCCTGGAGGACCGTGTAAAAGCACATGATCCAGCGCTTCACCTCTTTGTTTAGCCGCAGCGATAAAGATTTTTAAGTTTTCAACGATCTTCGGTTGACCGGAAAAATCTTCCAACGCCTGAGGACGCAAAGCCTTCTCCATTTGCTGATCGGCAGGTTCAAGTTGTTCGCCGGAAGGATCTAGGTGTTCGTTCATTATTAAGTTATAGCAAGGTCAAGTACACGGAGTATTAGAACAACTTCCTAAGGAATGAGGTATCAATAAAAGAATAACTTATAACATTTGGCTGCTTAATTGGTTCCTACTCTTCGTTGGTGAAAAACTCCTTGGCTTTCAGCCGAGGCAAGCTATTATGCTACGGCATAAATCGCATTTCACCGCCTTGATTAGCATCAAAACCAAATAGATTATTTGGAACATACCAATTATTTTAGAATAAAGTCTTCAAGTCTGTAATGTAAAGTTATTATTTTTTGACTAACTATACGAATCAGGGTTAAAATTAAATTTACAAAGTCCACTCTCACGATTGAAGAAGACACATCGTCCGCCTACCGAAAGCCAAGAAAAACCTCAATCACAACTTCAAAGATCAACCTCAATTTTCTCTTCAACGTTTGAATACGATAAAAGGAAGCCCATTGTCCGCCTTTGCACCAATTGCAGAAAGCCAATCGAAAGCCAACCATCGCCCTACTGAACGTAGTGAAGATTACTAATCCTCCAGGCTTTCCTTAAGCTTACGATTATCCTCTTCGATGATTTGATTCATCACTTCTTCGAGTTGTTCGGCACCGATTCGGTTAATTAAAATCTTTTTGTCTTTGTCAAGAATAAAAATTCGGGGGGTAATTCTTGTATCGTACTTTGCGGTGAATTTTGATAAGTTGCCAGGGTCTACCACGTTGATCCAGCTTTCCATATCTTTTTCGTGGACATACTTCCAACACTCTTCCATGTCTTTTTCCTTCATTTTTACGCAAGTACCCATAATCTTCACCCCTTTGTCCTTAAATTTTTCGTAAAACTCAGTTACAAATGGAGTAGATTTTTTACAGTGACTACAATCGTAGCGCCAAAAGTATAAGACCGTGTAAGGACTCTTAATATCGTAAAGAGAAATCTTGCTTCCGTCTTCTTTGCGCATCTCAATATTCATGGCTCGGCGGCCAATTAGTGTAGGGCGACGACGCTGAGATTCCAGCATGATCTTTTCCAGTTGTTCCTTTTCCAGCCACGGAGCCATTCCGCGAGCATAGTAATTATCAACCAGGTGAACATATACTGCGTCCATCCCAACTTTGTTCTGAGCTTCTTCGGCGTATTGGTTGAGGAGTTGGCTCAGATAATAACGGAACGTTTTTTCAACTGGTTTTACCTTATTTAAAATATAATCTACTGCTACAATAATAGAATCCGGCGTGGCTGGCGTGAGTTGTTCGAGATAATAATTCACTTTTTTAGGCAACATTGGATTGCGGTAGAGACTAGGGTCCTTAAAGTTTACATTTTCAAAAAAATGATTTTTACGGAAAAAATACCGCTGAAATTGTACCTCACTTTCGCTACCCGTAAATTCGGGAATGTCCGCTTCAAAACCAAACTTGATCCAGGTAGCTACCGGCGAATCCGGGTTGTTTTTAACCAACTGCTGCTGATATGTTTTTACACTATTATTAATCTCCTCGAGGGCATCCTGCAGCTTGTCTATCGGTTTTCCATCTGCTTCTGCCGCCTTGATTTGCTCTTGTAAATTTCGGGCTTGAGGACCTTTGGTGGACAAAAAGCTAACATATTCATAAAATAATTTATTAGCCGGTGAGTTGGTGATGGTAAAGGCCTGTTCGTCGAGCTTGGCGTAGTTAGCTTTTAAACTAAAATTCTGATTCTTATCATCCACAAAAATCTGAATAAACTTATTGTCAGGAGGTAATACAATCAGGTAAACACCGGCTTCGAGTGTTGTATCAGCAGAGAAAACGACTATTCCATTCTTTACCGCCACGGTATCTAGAATATAAGGAGTATCACCGATATAACCAGCGAGGTAAGCTTCCGTCTGATCAAAGTTTTCAATTTCGAGGGCGATTTTATAACCGGAATCACTGGCCAGCAGTGGTGAAAATGTTAACGAAGTGGCAAAGAAAAAAAATAGCGTTAAGGTTCTTAACATCATAAGAGAATTTAATTTAAATAAGGATCAAAAATACGAATCTGTTGTCACAATTGTGACGTATAGATAACAGTAAAAGGGTGTTAATTATTTTTTAAAAGAAAGATATCTGTGCTTCATTCTTAAACAGCTTCCAAATAAGAAATAAAATTTCTACATTTGCAGGAATTTAACCTAAAAAATTAGTATTCAATTAATTAACCAGTATAATATTAAATCTTATCCAAAAATGAGTGGACAGAAAATCACTTTTAAAAATAACGAATTGCACGTTCCCCATAATCCAATTATTCCTTTTATTGAAGGAGACGGTATTGGTCCGGATATCTGGGCAGCCGCCGTCAAGGTTTTTGACGCAGCGGTAAAGAAAGCCTATAAGGGAAAACGTAAAATTGCCTGGCAGGAAATTTTGGTAGGTCAAAAAGCCTTTGACAAAACCGGCAAATGGTTACCTGCAGAATCACTCCGCGAGATCAAAAAGAATAAAATAGCCATCAAAGGACCACTTACCACACCAGTTGGAAGAGGTATCCGGTCCTTAAACGTTGCACTGCGACAAAGGCTGGATTTATACGCTTGTGTGCGTCCCGTAGTTTATTTTAAAGGGGTTCCTTCTCCCGTCAAACGTCCACAGGACGTAGATATGATCATCTTCCGTGAAAATACGGAAGATATCTATGCCGGTATCGAATATTTAGCGGGTACGGCTAAGCTCAAAAAACTAAGAAAGTTTTTGACGGAAGATTTGAAGGCTAAAGGAATTAGATTCCCTGATACGGTTTCTTTAGGAATCAAGCCGGTATCTCAAGAGGGAACAGAACGTTTGGTTCGTGCTTCTATCGAACACGCGATCCAGGAAGGAAAGCCCTCGGTAACGTTGGTACACAAAGGAAATATCATGAAATTTACCGAAGGTAAATTCAAAGAGTGGGGATATGAAATGGCGGAACGCGAATTTGGTGATAAAGTCTGGACTTGGGCGCAGTACGATAGAGTAGCTGCTAAAAGCGGAAAGGCAAAAGCTAATAAAATGCAGGAAAAAGCATTGGCAAAGGGTGCAATCTTGGTTAAAGACGTGATTGCGGACGCATTTTTACAGCAAATCATCCTGAGACCTTCTGAATATTCCGTGATCGCTACTCTTAATTTGAATGGTGATTATATTTCAGATGCCCTTGCCGCACAGGTGGGCGGAATCGGAATTGCACCCGGAGCAAATATTAATTATGATACGGGAGTTGCGATTTTTGAAGCAACGCACGGTACAGCGCCAAAATATGCTGGAATGGACAAGGTAAACCCTAGTTCTGTCATTCTTTCCGGAGAAATGATGTTCCGATACCTGGGATGGAACGAAGCGGCTGATCTGATCGTAAAGGGAGTCGGTAAATCTATCCGCTCTAAACGGGTTACTTACGACTTTGAACGATTAATGACTGGAGCGAAACTGCTAAAATGCTCACAATTCGGGAAAGAGATCATTAAGAATATGTAATGAACTAATTTCTTTCCTTATTAAAATAACTAAGTTCGCTTTGCTTTATACTAGCAAAGCGAATTTTTTTTCTTTTTTCTTTAGAAATAACCTTATATATTGCATGCTACTATAATGCTTAACTCCAAAAAGCATGTATAGTGAGAAAATTTGAACTTTCTTCAAAACAATCCTTTCAGATTGCTTTTATCTCATCCAAATGATAGTTTCAACAAACAGTAAGACTTAACCTAATAAATTTGTTTAGCACGATCTGAATGAATTTATAGTTTTTATTACCTACATCTGATTATTTTGAATTGAATTGTATCATATAATATGATTCAACCAAAATAATAATCGGAATTTAGGTGCTTAACCACAATCCTTACCCTAAAAGACAATACTTCAGCATATAATCTACAAGTCATGTAATACTTGTGGCTGAAACTGCTATGCTATGTCTGAACGTTTTTAAAATTAGTTGTCAAATTAATTATTCATATATACTTTCAAACAAGTATGTTTTATTTAAATTATTTATAATGTTACACCTGTTTGTGACTATCCTCTGGATTAATAGGAGTAAGTTTAATCTAGGGGATAGTATTAAAAATACCTAAAATCATTTTGACTAGTAATAACAAATAGATTTTTTTCTATTTCTTTTTTTTATTAGAAAAAATATTATATATTGCATACTGTTGGAATGTTTAGTCCCTAAAAGCTATATGATATTTCGAGAAAATTTGAACCTTTTTAAATACAATCTTTTTGATTTTTTAGATTGCCTTTCATCTCACCCAAATGAAAACTCCAATAAACACTAAGACTTAATTAACCTAACAATAAATTTCGTTTAGCACGATCTGAATAAATTTATAGATTTATCACCGACTTCTGATTTTTGAATTGTTCTGTAAATAGGATTTAATCAAAATGATAATCGGGATTCAGGTGTCAACCCCAAACATTTACCCCTTAAAAACAGAATTTCGTTAAACAATCTACAAGTAATGTCATTGCTTGTATTTGGATTGTTATGCTTATTTTAAAGTTTTAATTATTCGAATGCATTTACCTTATTTATAGTGTTATTACTGACTATTAGGATTTTATCACCAACTTCTATTTTCTAAAATGTAGTTTGTAATCTTTGGAAGGTAGGAGCTGAAACCCAATATTTAAACCTACAGATATAATATTCAGCATATATTATACAAGTAATGTAATACTTGTACCTTAAACTCCTATGTAATATCTTAAAATTTAAAAAGTAAATTATTTAATCTCTCATAAAATCTTTAAAACATGCGTAATTTTTTACAATTATTTCTAATGTTAGGCCTTTTTACGGCTACCTCCCTGGATTTATCCGCTCAAGCAACTCCAACAATAAGCTTAGATGCTTCTGTATCGTATGATGGCCAAACGTTTCCTTATTCCCCACGCAGTACTCCTTATCGAGTTTGTCCTGGTATACCAATTGTTTTAACTCCCGGTGATGCTGTAGCAGCCTGTGGTGATGATGGTGTCCTTCGTGCATTTTATGTAACGGGAACTCTTACTCCTGGAAGTCAAGAAGAAATTACTCCATCTCAGCCGGGTAATTCCGTTCAAGTTGATCCTTCTGGTATTAGATACTTTAGATATTGTGTACGTTGTAATAACAATGACCCTATGATTGAAAGTGATGCTATCTATTTCCAATCAAGTGGAACAACGGAAGAAGGAGCGGACTGTGATGAAATAGTTTTACCTGTTGAGTTAGCTTCTTTCAAAGGAACTAATGTAGAGGCTGGTATTTCTTTAGATTGGATTACTGATTCTGAATTGGATAACGAAGGATTCCAGATTGAATTTAGCACAGATGCTCGTTCTTTCGAAAAAATCGCTTTTGTAACGGGGAATGGGACTACCAACCAGAGACAAAGTTACCAATACACGCACAAGACCAATCGTCCTGGTAGTCTTTACTACCGCTTAAAGCAAATGGATTTTGATGGTGCTTTTGAATATTCTGATATAATCGAAGTAATGCGTGAAAAGACAAATAATGGAAGCATTGTTATCTTCCCTAATCCGGCTAAAGAAGCATTTCGGATTACGATTTCTAATCCAGAGCGTTTAAACGCTTCTGTTAAAGTATCTGATTTACTAGGTAAGATCATTTTTGAAACATCTTTCCGAACTGATGAAGCTCCTGAGTTTTTCGAAAAAGAAATCTCTAGCCTTTCTCAGCAGATGTACATTGTAACGACTAGAATTGGTACAGTAGTAACTAGTCACCAAGTGGCAAACCTCAACTAAGGAATGAGGTATTAATAAATTAAGAATTTTGGGTTAGAGATTTTTGTTGCTAGTAAGGCAAAAAATGTAGGGATAGCCGCGCTATCACGAGGCTTTTTAACGAGACTAGCGGCAAAAAGATCAAGCCAAAAACGTAAATTTATTATTAACTCATTCCTAAGAGAAACCTTTGTGAAAAAGTATTAATAAAGTGAGCCATAGTGCGAAGTAATTTTGCTTTCTAATAAGTTGAAAAACGCAAACATAGCGAGCTATGGTGAGTACTTTCAAGGAAGTTAGAAGGCAAAAGGACGAGTAGGATGGCTCAACTTATTTTTAATTTTTCACTTAAAAGAGCGTTTTTAAAAAAACTCCGTCCTGGCTGCAAGCCAAGACGGAGTTTTTTTTAATCAAAAATTTAAAAGAAAATTCTATGCAGAAAAAGAAGTTCCACATCCACAACTTTCCTTCGCATTAGGATTATTGAAGGTGAAGCCACGATTGTTTAAACCTTCTAGCCAGTCAATCTCGATGCCAAGTAGGTAAATAGCATGTGCCTTCTCCATAAAGACCCGCATTCCATTCACTTGATAAACATCATCGTCCTCTTTTTTCTGGTCAAAACCAAGAATATAAGAAAAACCAGAGCAACCGCCTCCTTTTACTCCTACCCGCAAACCATGATCAGCGGACACTTTTTGTTCTTCCATAATTCTTTGAAGATGCTTAACCGCTCCGTCCGTCAGCGTAATTGGTTGAATCTTCGTTTTTTCTTTAGTATCACTCATAACTACAGGTTTTATTAAATTTTTAAGAGGTCGTAAAACAACTTCTTCTACAAAAATACAGAATTTGTCGTTTAAAAACAGCTAAAATCTGCATTGCTTGTCCACTTATCAAACAATAGCGAATTATGAATTGTTGTCATTTCATTGTCTTTCGTTACTTTTGCCGACAAAATTAAGACCAACACCTATAATTTATGAATGCTATCATTGAGATTCTTCTTGAAATCATCAAGATCACGGTTCCGGCCCTAATCGTATTTTTTACCGTCTTTTACTTGATGAAACAGTATCTCGCTAGCCAATATCAGCTAAAATCACTGGAATTTAAGCAGAATCAACAGTCGACTACGATTCCGTTGCGATTACAGGCTTACGAGCGATTATCATTATTTTGCGAAAGAATTGCAATTCCTAACCTGATCCTGCGATTGAGACAGGAGGGAATGACTGCTGGGGATCTCCGTATGTCCATGATGATTGCCACCCAACAAGAATTTGAACACAATATTACCCAGCAGGTATACATCTCTCAGCAGCTTTGGCAGATTATCAAAATCGCCCGCGATGATGTGATGAACGTCGTAAGTGAGGTGTACGAACAACAAGGAGCGGATACTTCACTCGATAATTATGTACAAGGATTATTTGCTCACTTGCAAGGCCGGGAATTTATACCACTCGATAAAGCACTCGTGGCCATTAAAAAAGAAGCGGGTATTTTATTATAAATCTAATCTCATGTCTAAAAAAAATAAACGAAATAATAACCCTTTTGTCTTTTCAACCAATCCTGACTTTATTCCTCCTTCTAATGAGGACTACGGCCAGGATACACCCGATCCTTCAGAACAAGATCTCCGGGTACACATTGATCGGAAGCAACGGCGGGGGAAAGAAGTTACCTTAATTACCGGCTTCGTGGGTAGCGAAGAAGATATGAAAGCCCTTGGGAAAATACTCAAATCCAAGTGTGGTGTAGGGGGTGCCGTCAAAAATGGAGAGATTATGATCCAGGGCAACCACCGCCCAAAGGTTATCGAATTGCTGAAAAAGGAAGGATTTAAAGTAAAAGCAGCGGGTGGATAGTATTTTTTTACAAAAAAAATTAAAAAAGATAGATTATTTAACTTGATTTATCTTTTTTTATTCTAAAAACTATTTGTAAAATTAAAAATTAATCGCTGATCTACAATTTTTTATAAAATTATATTAATAATATAATTAAATTAAAAATATTACAATTATGTATTTTTGTCTTTGGTTTAGGCGAAAGTCACCCGTATATTTGTAGTGTGAGAAGGAAGAAGCGGCTAAAGATCACCGAAAATAATCGGTGCAAAAAAAAATAAGATTAGCTTCGGCTAATAAAGAATATATGTTCATGGGATTATAATTTGTTGTAGTAGTCTAGGCTTGTAGCCTAGACTATTTCTTTTTCACGCCCCTCCGTTCCTATGATTAGGAATAAAAATTTTGAAAAGCTAGCTTGTACCCTGGCAAAGCCCCTTTAATTGTCTTATCTTTGTGAAGAATAGATTTTTTATTTATTCTTTTCCCCTCATATACGAATTTGTCTAAACTTCCATAAATAGGTTGTAATTGGCAAATCACCAGTCACCAATCACTGATTAATAATTTTTTACCTTTATTACTTTCTAATAGGTAGTTTATCAAGTCTTTTCAAAACACTCGATAAGAAATATCATATTAATATATTGTCTTATGCGGACAGTTTTTTATGGATTATGCTACCGTCAATTAGATGTTTAATACAAAGAAATGAACAAAATTTACACTTCTTTTAGTTGGAAGAAAGCGATGGTAGTAAGCGTTATTATCGCGATTAGTTTCTTATCTAGCGGGTTTGTCTCCTATTTTATTGGTCCAGGACTTACTAATGCGGCGCCTATAAATGCATACTTAAATGGCAACCTTCCATCCACAACTACGGGCACTCCTCCACAGTTTTTATCCCAAACAGGCGCATTTTCTGATCTGAATAACTTGACTCCTGCCTTGGGAGTCATACCGTACGATATGATAGAACCCTTTTGGTCAGACGGTGCAGCCAAAAGTCGATGGCTGGTCATTCCAAATGATGGAACTCATAATACACCTGAAGAACAAATTATTTTCTCTGCAAATGATAATTGGGTTTTTCCAATTGGTGCCGTTTTGATAAAACACTTTGAATTAGGAGGTCAACGGCTAGAAACACGTTTTGAAGTAAGAGCATCCGACGGAAACTATTATTACCTTTCCTACAAATGGAATAGCTCAGGAACGGATGCTGTATTATTAACTTCGGGATTGGATGAAACGGTAATCGTAAATGGCGCACCTCAAATTTGGCATTATCCCAGCCCTTCCGAATGTCTTGATTGTCATAAATCAACAGTAGGCAATGTATTGGGACTCAAAACAAGACAATTAAATAAAGATATAAACTATCCTGTAACAGGTATTAATGCTAACCAATTAGTGACCTTAAGTCATCTAGGTATTATAACGCCCAATATTACGGATGCAAATTCGAATACCTATGATAAATTGGCTGCCCACAATGATTTAAGTTACACCTTGGAAGAAAGGGCAAGTGCTTATATCGATGTGAATTGTTCTTATTGTCATCAACCAGCCACCAATATTGGTCAATTTGATGTTAGAAGTACCACACCACTTGCGTCCCAGAATATTATTGATGGCCCGGTACTCTACGATTTAGGTATTACAAATGCCAGAGTGGTCGTACCCCAAGATGTATCCTCCTCTATCATGCATCATCGCATGAACTCGTTAGTGCCAGGTACGGCAATGCCTCCTTTGGGCAAAAATGTGGTGGATGAAGAAGGGGTTCAACTAATTGCCGACTGGATCAACAGTATGACCATTGATATGAGTAATATATCACCGGTCGCTCTAGCTAGTTCGACAACCGTAACTGGCGTAGCACCACTAGTGGTAGGCTTCGATGGTACTGCTTCTTATGATAACGACTCCGGCAATCTGATTTACGCATGGAACTTCGGTGATGGAAATTTTGATAACGGAATTACCACCAATCATACGTATATAGAACCGGGGGTTTATACGACTACTTTAACCGTTAATGATGGACAAAATTCCGATCAGTACGAAATTCAAATTACCGTACAAAATAGCAATACAAATACATCTGGTGTTAGTTTTACAGATAACACCAACCTTCTGCCTGCCGCAAATTATAGCGGCGTTTCAATGTCTGTGGTGGATATGAATGGAGATGGAAAAGATGATATCGTTCGTTATAATTATGCTAAATCTCTCAACGTGGTTTATCAACAGGGAGCGAATCAAAATTTCACCTCTTTAAGCTTCGGCAATGTTAGTAATGTTAGACAATGGAGCAATACTATTGCAGATGTGGATCAAGATGGTTATAACGATATCTTGACATCAGGTTATTATGATGATATCAAATTGATTTACAATAACAATGCTATTTCGTACATCTCCAGCACAATTCCTAATTCTAATATTTTTATTCAGGGAAGTAATTTTGCAGATATTGACAATGATGGATGGGTCGATATATTTGCTTGTCATGATGATGCGGAAAGCCCAAAATTTAGAAATAATGGAGATGGCACTTTCACGAATACACCGGGTATGTTGAATACGGCCACGATTCCATCTAGTGATAATTCAGGCAACTATGCCAGTATCTGGACGGACTACGATAACGATGGTGACATAGATTTATACATTTCCAAATGTCGGAGTGGTGCAAATAGCAGCACGGATCCTCGAAGAATCAATATGCTTTTTCAAAATGATGGCAATAATAACTATACAGAAGTAGCAGCGGCGGCGAATCTGAAAAATGGCGCTCAATCCTGGCTGACAGATTTTGCAGATATTGATAATGATGGAGATCTGGATTGTATCATCATTAACCATTATGCAAATTCTAATCTAATGCTTAATAATGGAGATGGCACTTTTACCGAAATAACTACTGGAAGTGGTTTACTCCCGGCACTAAACGGTAGTGAGGCCGGGATACAAGGTATTTTTAGAGATTTTAATAATGATGGTTTTGTGGACCTATTAGTCTCAGGTACTGCCCATTTCTTATTCTATAATAATGGGGATGGAACTTTTACTGAAACCCCAAACCCATTTAATTCTAATGATATAGAATCTTTCGCGCTTGGAGATCTTAACCAGGATGGTTTTATAGATGTCTATGCGGGGTATGCTCAATTATTTAACACTCCAACTACGATCCAGGATAGATTATTCCTCAATAATGGAAATACCAATCACTTTCTGAGTGTTAATTTACAAGGCGTACAATCCAATATTAATGGGATCGGCGCGAGAGTGGAATTGTACGGTGCTTGGGGACAACAAATTAGAGAAGTTCGCTCTGGTGAAGGTTATGGAATTATGAACTCTTTTACCCAACACTTCGGTATCGGAGCTAATACTTCCATTTCTAAAGTAGTTGTCAAGTGGCCTTCCGGAATTATTCAGGAAGTTTCTAATCCAGCAATAGATCAATTTTTAACAATCGTTGAATCAAGTTGCTCTTCTTGCACCGAGACCATAAGTAACTTCCCACATACAGAGAATTTTGAGACACCAAGCGAGAATATTTGTCAATACCTTGATGATGATTTTGATTGGACTCGTCAGTCGGGTGGAACACCAAGTAGTAATACTGGTCCTTCTGGAGCTTATGAAGGGAGCTACTATTTTTATATGGAAACTTCTTCACCAAATTACCCAAGTAAAGTAGCTAGTTTTAAAAGTGCTTGTTATAATTTAACTAATGCAACCACCGCAAATCTCGACTTTAGGTACCACATGAGAGGAACAAATATGGGAACCTTAATATTGGAAATATCTACCGACAATGGATCTACCTGGACAAATGTGTGGCAGAAATCAGGAAATCAAGGGACTAACTGGTCAAACGAAGTAATAGATTTGAATAATTACGTAGGTTCTACTATTACCTATCGTTTTACAGGAACCAGTGGTACAGATTATACCAGTGATTTCGCATTGGATCAAATAATATTGAATGGAGTTAGTGATCCCGATAACGACGGAGATGGCTTCCCGGTTAGTCAGGATTGTAATGACAATGATGCAAACCTAACGATAGTAGGAGCGAGCTGTGATGATGGAAATGCCAACACGATCAACGATCTAGTGCAAGCAAATTGTACTTGTGCCGGTACGGATCCTGATAACGACGGAGATGGCTTCCCGGTTAGTCAGGATTGTAATGACAACGACGCCAACTTAACGATAGTAGGAGCGAGTTGTGATGATGGTAATGCCAACACCACCAACGATCTAGTGCAAGCGAATTGTACTTGTGCAGGAACGGACATCGTGATTGATCCGGATACTGACGGAGATGGCTTCCCGGCGAGCCAGGATTGTAATGACAACGACGCCAACCTAACGATAGCAGGAGCAAGTTGTGATGATGGTAATGCCAATACCACAGACGATATCGTACAAGCCAATTGTACTTGTCTTGGAACAACGATCTCCACCGGTGAAACCACCGTTTCTTGTGGCGGAAATACCACCATTACTTATGGAGAAGGAGTGATCACTATGTCGGGGCCGTCCGGCCAAGAATATTACTTTCAAATTTTTAATGATAGTTGGGATCAAGTCTATAATTGTGGCTGGCAGTGCAATAATCCTACCACGGTGACAGGCTTGCCAGCGGGAGACTACCGAGTATTTATAAAGGATAGTGACTACCAAATTATTTGTGAAAAAGTAATCACTTTGACAACCACAGGAAACGATCCGGATACTGACGGAGATGGCTTCCCCGCAAGTCAGGATTGTAATGACAACGATGCCAACTTAACGATAATAGGAGCGGACTGTGATGACGGAAATGCCAATACAACGGATGATACCGTGCAAGCCAATTGTACATGTGCCGGAACGGACATAGTGATCGATCTGGATACTGACGGAGATGGCTTCCCCGCAAGTCAAGATTGTAATGACAACGATCCCAATCTAACGATAGCAGGAGCAAGTTGTGATGATGGTAATGCCAACACAACAGACGACATCGTACAAGCAAATTGTACTTGTCTTGGAACATTGATCTCCACCGGTGAAACCACTGTTTCTTGTGGCGGGAATACCACCATTACTTATGGTGAAGGAGTGATCACCATGTCGGGACAATCAGACCAGGAATACTTTTTTCAGATTTTTAATAGTAGTTGGAGTCAAATCTATAATTGTGGCTGGCAATGTGGGTATACCAAAACGGTGACGGGTTTACCAGTCGGAGACTACCGAGTATTTATAAAGGATAGTGACTACCAAATTATTTGTGAAAAAGTAATCACTTTGACAACCACAGGAAACGATCCGGATACTGACGGAGATGGCTTCCCCGCGAGTCAGGATTGTAATGACAATGATGCAAACCTAACGATAGTCGGAGCGGATTGTGATGACGGAAATGCCAATACAACGGATGATACCGTGCAAGCCAATTGTACATGTGAAGGAACAACGATCCCCACTGGAGGAACGACTGTTTCGTGTGGCGGGAATACCACCATTACTTATGGGGATGGAGCTATCACGATGTCGGGGCCGTCCGGCCAAGAATATTACTTTCAAATCTTCAATGATAGTTGGAATCAAGTCTATAATTGTGGCTGGCAATGTAGTAATCCTACAACGGTGACAGGCTTGCCAGCGGGAGATTATCGAGTATTTATAAAGGATCAAGACTACGAGATAATTTGCGAAAAGGTAATCACTTTGACTACGGATCCTCCTCCCTCATTTCTAATAATAGAAGGATCAAATGAAGCGTCCGTCGCAGTTGAACCTGTTAATGAAAATAAAGGATTTACACTTTATCCAAATCCAACTTTTTATAACTTTAATGTAAGTTTTGATTCCCGAATAGAAGAGGAATACACCATTATTATTACCGATTTAGTAGGGCAAGAACATTTTTATACGACCTTAATTTCCACTACTAATAAAACGGAACTAACCGTTAATTGTGATTCCTGGAGACCTGGCGTTTACTTTGTTCGACTGGTAAATGATCAACAAAGAATGAAAATTAAACGAATCGTCATCGCACGAGAATAATATTTTTAGCTAACGATTTGATAAACAAAAAAAATAGATTCCATTAATTTGGAATCTATTTTTTACGCTAAAAAATCCCTGCGTCTTCGCGCCCTCTGCGAGAAAAATTTCGAAAGAAGATATACACGTCAAAAGATATACACGACCGCTCAGCGCCCTTCTCGGCTGTCAGCCGAGACGAGACAAAACACTTTTCAGAGCCGTCTTATTCTTTAAAAAAAATATTCGATAGAATAAAGTCTATTAACTCAACATAAACAATTCTTCCTTAAAATTTCCCATAACTCCTACTTCTTTCGCCAAGCTAAACAATCGCCGCACCGCTGCCCGTCCCCCAACGCCCAGATCTTCCGTAAAATCATTCACGTATAAATTGATATGTTGCATCATCACCTTTTCGTCCATTTCTTGTGCATGTGGCCGAACATAGTCAAGAGTTTGCTCCGGAAACTGCCGTGCGAAACGAACACTCCGTGCCAGCACCCGATTTACCTTTTGCTGAAGCGCTAAGTCAATATTTCGCTTAATTACAATCCCACCAAGCGGAATAGGTAAGCCCGTCTCCGTTTCCCAAAATTCCCCCAAATCCCGAATCTTTACCAACCCCCTTTCTGCATAAGTAAATCGACTCTCGTGAATGATCAATCCCGTCGTCTTTTCTCCCGTCGCTACCAACCGCTCAATCTCCGAAAACAAAACCGCTTCTTTCTGTTTCGCACCCGGATAAGCCAAACTCAGTAAAAAATTCGCCGTCGTATATTTCCCCGGAATAGCAATCGTCCCCGCTTCAACGTCCGTTGCTGACAAAGTCTCCCGCGCAATTAACAACGGCCCACAGTTTCGCCCCAACGCACTCCCCGCATCCAGTAATACATAATCCTTCAACGCATAAGCATAGGCGTGATAACTCAACTTCGTAATATCCAATTCTCCCGCAAAAGCCCGCTGATTCAATTCCTCCACATCCCCCAGTACTACCGAAAATTCCAACCCCTCCGTATCAATCTTTCCATGCACCAACGCATCAAACAAAAAAGTATCATTCGGACAAGGAGAAAAACCTAATGTTAATTTCATAATAAGTATTCAGTTCAGATTTATACAGTTATTCAACATCCTAAGGAATATATGGTTTGCTATTAAAATCAGGAAAAAATCTACCCCCAAAGATATACACGTTAAAATATCTCTGCGCCCTCTGCCTCTCTACGCGACAAACCACTTTTTAGACCAGCTTCACCAGTCTACTCATCGAAAGCCCTCACCAATTGAAGAGTCTCACCGATTGAAGAGAGCCCATTGTCCGCCCACATCAAAATTCATCGTATCTTTGCCCAAAAAAACAAACATGCTCGATTTAAGCCTCGTTCAAGTCGTATACGAAGACAACCATTTAATCGCCGTCAACAAACCCGCCGGTTTCCTCGTCCAGGGAGACAAAACCGGCGACACCCCCCTCAGCGAATACGTCAAAGCCTACGTCAAAGTCCGCTACAAAAAACCAGGCGACGTTTTTTTAGGCGTCATTCATCGGCTTGATCGCCCCGTCAGCGGAACCGTCATCTTTGCCCGCACCTCCAAAGGACTTAGCCGGATGAGCGAACTATTTCGAAACCGAAAAATAGAGAAAAACTACTGGGCCATTACCAAACAACGTCCCAAGCCCATCTCCGGAAAACTAGAGCACTACCTCCTTAAAGACAAAGATAAAAATTTGGCAAAAGCCTACCTGAAAAGAGGCAACCGAACTAAAGACGCCAAGCATTCTGTGCTAACCTACGAACTGATCTCAGACATCGAAGCCCATTATCTCATACACGTCAAACCAGAAACCGGCCGCCCCCATCAAATTCGTGTCCAGTTAGCCGCCAACGGAACCCCCATTATCGGCGACGTCAAATATGGATTTTCGAATCCCAACGACGATGGCTCCATTTTGCTACACTGTCGCTCGATGAGTTTCATACACCCAATCAAGCAGGTCCCCGTTACCATCGAATCCGATCCACCAGATAAATTTATGTGGAATCGTTTTAAACAAAGCCTTTGATTAGTGAAAAAGTATTAATAAAGTGAGCCACAATGCGAAGTAATTTTGCTTTCTAATAAGTTGAAAAACGCAAACATAGCGAGCTATGGTGAGTATTTTCAAGGAAGTTAGAAGGCAAAAGGACGAGTAGGATGGCTCAACTTATTTTTACTTTTTCACTTAGTAAATTTTTATAGGCTTGACGCCAAAATGATTGACTTTTAATCTACATCGGCTATATTTCGGAAATACAGCATTTGATTCAAGACTTTTTTCGGTGAATACCCAATATTCTAAAAATAGAAGTTCAACTAAATTATAGGGTTAAACTTCATCTATCAAAAAAATAAGCCCAAACTAAAGAAACGGAAACCATAAACCGCAAAAATATTAGTACTCGAAAATCACGATAAAAGATATACACGAAAGAAGGCCTCCGCGTCTCTGCGCGACAACTCACGTCAAAAGATATACACGCCCGCTCAGCGCCCTCCGCTTCTCTGCGAGACAAAAAAATCTTCAAAGAAAACCCACCACAAATGATATAATTAACCTCACAAATAAGATTTACACGTCAAAATCTCTGCGTCTCAGCGCCTCTGCGAGAAAATAAACGCTTCAGTGCAACCCCACCCCCAAATAAACTACTTTCAATCTAAACTGAAACTCATCCAGTTTGTTATAAAACCATGACGCTAGCAACCATCCTCTACGACCCGGACCTCGAGCCAGAATTAAAGACCATTGCCGAAAAAGTACAAGCCGGCAATCGCATCACCCCCAACGAAGGCGAAATCCTCTTCGAACGCGGCAGTCTCTCCTATCTCGGTGCCCTGGCCAATTACGTTCGAGAGCAAAAACACGGCAATAAAACCTATTTCAATCGGAATTTTCACCTTGAACCGACCAACGTCTGCCTCTACACCTGCACTTTTTGCTCCTATTCCAGACTCATCAAAAAGCGAAGCGAAGGCTGGGAATACACAATGGAAGAAATGCTCGATCTCATCAAAAAATACGATGATCAACCCGTTACAGAAGTGCATATTGTCGGTGGCGTTTTACCACAATACGATCTCCAATTCTATCAGGATTTATTCAAAGCCATCAAAGCACACCGCCCCAATCTACATATTAAGGCCCTGACACCAGTTGAATATCATTACATTTTTAAAAAAGGAAAGGTCTCCTACGACGAAGGAATGGCGCTGATGAAAGCTGCCGGACTAGATTCCATGCCCGGAGGAGGTGCCGAGATTTTTCATCCCGAAATTCGCGACGAAATCGCTGGCGGTAAATGCTCCGGCGACGAATGGCTGGCGATCCACGAAGCCTGGCATAAACTGGGCATGCGCTCTAATGCCACCATGCTCTATGGACATATTGAAAAATATACACATCGTATCCATCACTTGGAAGAACTTCGAAAATTACAGAACAAGACCGGTGGCTTCCAAACCTTTATTCCCCTGAAATTTCGCAACAAAGGCAATCAAATGTCCCACATCCCGGAATCAACGACCATCGAAGATCTCCGCAATTACGCCATCAGTCGAATCTATCTGGACAACTTCGATCACATAAAAGCCTACTGGCCCATGATCGGCCGTACCACGGCGCAAATGTCACTCGCTTTTGGCGTAGACGATATTGATGGAACCATTGACGACACCACAAAAATATACACCATGGCCGGATCCGAAGAACAAAACCCCGCTCTCAGTACCGAACAATTGGTCAAACTAATTCGTAACGTAAATCGTCATCCCATCGAAAGGGATACCTTATATAACATAGTCACAGATTTTAAAGACCACGCTTTCGAAGACGACGATAAGTTCAAAGGCTATGTCTCTTTACCAGTTGTCAAAAAATAAAAGGCCACAAAGGCACAAAGAAAAAATGCGTAAGAAGAACTTAGTGTCTTGGTGTCCTTGTGGCAAAAATATTATCTTTTATAACTTTTGTCCTGTACTTAGAAAATTACTATGTTTCTACGTTAAAGATATACATGTTAAAGTGTCTCTGCGTTCTCCGCGAGACAAAAACACGAATAAATATTTACACGAAAGAAGGTCTTTGCGCCTCTGCGCGACAAGCCACGATAAAAGATATACACGATCACTCAGCGCCCTCTGCTTCTCTGCGAGACAAAAATACTTTTCAGAGTAAACAAAGAATAAAAAAATTTAAAAGCTTCCACCTTAACGCAAACACCAAAAACGATTTTACCTTAAAGAGAAGCTAACCATCAAACTGGCTAACAAGACAACAAAAAATGAATAAAACAATCTACTTCATCCGACACGGCGAAACCGATCTCAACCGCGCACACATTGTCCAAGGCAGCGGCATTGACTCCTCCCTCAAT
>Ga0209187_1001803_pt1 | contig 23046 bp, 22 predicted proteins | sample BantaG_FD_187430 | JGI IMG/M metagenome (GOLD analysis project Ga0209187, IMG submission 187430) | Marine algal microbial communities from Bantry Bay, Ireland - BantryBay_4 metaG (SPAdes) (version 2) | ecosystem: Host-associated > Algae > Red algae > Unclassified | place: Bantry Bay, Ireland...
TGTGCGACAACTAGTTGGCGTGCCTGTGCGACAACTCGTTGGCGTGCCTGTGCGACAACTCGTTGGCGTGCCTGTGCGACAACTCGTTGGCGTGCCTGAGCATCAGTGGATTGAGAAAATGAAAAATATCGCCAAAAGTAACATTTTTGGTTTTGTGAGTTTTCGGAATGGGCTCATGGATAATCGTAAAAAAGGAGACGAGGCAAATGCCACATCTCCTCAAGTAAAATTAAATGCAAAAATTATTTTACAAGCACTGCTTCCTCCTCTTCATCTTTTATAGTGCTATTTGCTTCAACTAGTTCTTCACCATTTTTGACCTCATCCACTTCCACTTTTAAGTTTTCAATGATGAATTTTTGACGCTCTGGTGTATTCTTACCCATGAAGTACATTAATAGCTTTTTAATATCCATGTCCTCATTCAATAACACGGGTTCAAGCTTTATGTTTTCATCTATAAAACTACCAAACTCCGAAGGCGAAATTTCACCTAGACCTTTAAATCTCGTAATCTCAGGTTTACCTCTAAGTTGTTGTATAGCTTGTTGTTTTTCACCTTCGCTATAGCAATAGAAAGTTTGTTTTTTATCTCTTACTCTAAACAGGGGCGTCTCAAATATATATAAGTGATTATTCTCCACCAATTCTGGAAAAAACTGCAGAAAGAAAGTAAGCAATAATAACCGAATATGCATTCCATCTACATCGGCATCTGTTGCGATGACAACTCGGTTATAGCGCAATCCCTCTAGGCCATCTTCAATATTCAAAGCATGTTGGAGCAGATTAAACTCCTCATTGGTGTAGACCACTTTTTTGGTCATCCCAAAACAGTTCAATGGCTTACCTCTCAAACTAAATACTGCTTGAGTTTGTACATTCCTTGCTTTGGTAATAGAACCTGATGCAGAATCACCCTCTGTGATGAATATAGTACTGGCCAGTTTACCTTCTTCTTTAGTCTTCTTGCTATCGTTAAAATGTAGCCGACAATCTCTCAGTTTTTTATTGTGTAGGTTGGCTTTCTTAGCACGTGCATTCGCTTGCTTTTTGATGCCCGCTATCTCTTTACGTTCTCTTTCTGACTGTTGGATTTTCTTTTCAAAAGAATCAGCAACTTTCGGATTCTTGTGTAAAAAGTTATCTAAGTTTTTAGTTAGAAAATCATTGATAAATTTCCTAACAGAGATATCATTTGGTGCAATATTTACGGAACCCAGTTTTGTCTTAGTCTGTGATTCAAAGACAGGCTCTTCCACTTTTATAGCTATCGCTCCGATGATTGAGGATCGTATATCTCTAGCATCGAATTTTTTCTTTCTATTTGTTTCAAAAAACTTCTGAACCGTTGACGCAAAAGATTCTTTAAAGGCAGAGAGATGTGTTCCACCCTGGGTAGTATTCTGACCGTTTACAAAACTGTAGTACTGTTCTCCATACTGCATTCTGTGCGTAACCGCTACCTCGATATCATTTCCTTGAAGATGGATGATGGGATAGATCAGATTATCTGGATTGGTCTTATTTGAAAGCATGTCTAAGAGTCCATTCTTAGACACGATTGTTTTATTGTTAAATTTTATTTTGAGACCAGCATTCAGGTAAGCATAATTCCATAGCTGCTGCTCTACGTGCTCGGCTCTGAATTTATACTTTTTGAAGATAGAAGCATCTGGCTGGAAAGTTATTTTTGTCCCATTAGTCTCTTTAGTTTTCGAGATCTTGAAGTCGTTCAAAATAACTCCTTGCTCAAACTCTACACGCTTTTGTTTGCTCTCACGGAAAGCTTCCACTTTAAAATAATCTGATAGCGCATTTACAGCCTTGGTACCAACACCATTCAGCCCTACAGACTTCTTAAAAGCCTTGCTGTCGTATTTCCCACCTGTATTAATTTTAGAAACACAATCAACCACTTTACCTAATGGTATACCTCGACCATAGTCCCGAATCTCCACAACGCCGTCTTTGATGTCTATCTCTATGACTTTACCATAGCCCATAACAAACTCATCAATACAGTTGTCCACTACCTCCTTGATGAGGATGTAGATACCATCGTCAAAGGCTGATCCATCCCCAAGCTTGCCGATATACATACCTGGACGTAAGCGGATATGCTCTTTCCAATCGAGTGAACGGATATTATCTTCTGTATATGTAACTTGAGCCATAAGAATTTACAAACTTGAATTTTTCTAATTGAGAGCATGCACAACCGCTCACTGCAGCTAGCAATGTGTTCGGGACTATTCCAATAAGTGTAGAATTTATTCTCTGCTAAGAAGCTAATTGTATAATTGACCTTGACAATGTATCAGGTCTCGCTATACACAAAATTAAAAAAATTACCACAATCCTAGCTGCACACCTTCACTTTTATGCTCTGCGATATTAATTTTTTTCTTAATTCGTTTTTTAGACTTATTTCTACGTTGGAAAAACATGGGCATAGTGCCTGTTTCATCCTCTAGTGCAGCGAGGTGTTTTGCCAATTCTAGCTTAACCTTACTATCAGCCTCGGATTGTAAGCATATTAGTTTTGCCAATTCTAGCGATAAGTAATAATCCTTTTGTTTTCCGATCTCGAAGGTACGTTCTCCATAATCTTTAAATTCCTCTGGATTTCGCATATCGTCTTCAAATGCATATACGCCCTTGATCCACTTGCCAATATTTCTATTGAACTTAAACATTGGGATTCGTAACGCACGATGTAAGTGTGAAGCAATAACCACCTTAGTTCCCTTTTTACTTATCAACACTTGGATTGAATTTTTCTGATTTATATAACTCATATGATTATTATTTATTGCTGTATCCATATTATGATGACAAATATATAATCAATAACAGTTATGTGCAACTTTTTGTTTCATTAAAATACGCAAAATTCTTTTTTATTTCACTTTGTAACTATTGTGATTATATTTTTGGGGTTTTTGACCGTGATTTGACGAAGTGAGCGTTCGAATCTTGTTTCTAATTTCAAAACCTAATGATTAGTAACTAGGCAATTTGCCATGATTTCTGAGAAAAACCACGCCAAATTGACCCATACATACACCATGAGTTGCTACTCAGGTCTACAAACATGTCACCACTCTGTAGTTATCCACAACAATAAATTGCTCATAATTTGAAATCTAGTACCTCCTAGTTTATCTTTTTTAGGCCATCTTTCGAATCCATACTTAGCATCAAAGCCCTTGCCCTTCGGGCAAATGGGCAGCAAGCGGAGCGCGCAGGGACGAAGGACAGTAGAGGCCACGACCCAAAGGGAGTGGGTCCCAGCCTAGTGCGATTGGCAGGTGCTGGGACGGATACCCTCGCATGGCCTGGTCACGCAAAGGAGAAGGCTTTGCCTGAGCCTTTGTCGTGACGACCCCTAATATTCATTAAGGACACCTCTAATAAACTACATACTTAGCTACTTTGAATCCAAGAGGCAGATAATAGGGGTGTCCATAAATGAAACAACTAGAGAATTGTAAAAAGCAACTAAGCGATTTACCTTTGGCTGGAATACGCAAATCAAAATGCTGAATAAGTTTCTGTACCGACCTATCGATATCGCTCCTCTTGTTTTCTTCAGGATGGTCTTTGGAGTATTGGGTTTCATGGATGTGATCGGCGTGTGGGCGTACTACCACATGTATAAAGATTCATTCAATCCAAATAATCTACAAATCAAATACTATGGTTTTGAATGGGTGCAGACGATACCAGACCCTTGGTTGAGTATCGCATTTTGGTTGATCGCTATCGCTGGACTGTGTGTCGCACTTGGCAAATGGTATCGTCTATCGGCAACCATCTTTGCGCTTGGGTTTAGCTATATTTTCTTTCTGGAAAAATGTCACTATCTCAATCATGGGTATCTATTCTGCGTATTGAGCTACCTAATGATTTTCTTGCCTGCGAATCGTGCATTTGCATTAGACCTGCGCGCAAACCCGCAGATATATGCCAAATATATACCACGATGGCCAATCTTTTTATTGCAATTTCTAATGGCGGTCGTCTATATCTATGGTGGCATCGCGAAGATAAATCCAGACTGGTTGCGTGCACTCCCATTACGTATCTGGCTACCTTATAAAAAGGACTATTTTTTGATCGGCCCCTTGCTCGAACAAGAATGGGTCGCTTGGGTGATGAGCTATGGTGGTATCTTTCACGATCTGTTTATCATACCGTTCATGTTATTCAAGCGGACACGGGTCGTTGCCTTTATTATTTGTTGCAGTTTTCATCTTACTAATGTGGCAATCTTTCAGATCGGTATTTTTCCTTGGCTGTCTATAGCACTGGCAGCTCTATTCTTTGAGCCAGATTTTCCGAGGAAGATAGTCAATTTTGCTCAGTCAAAAGTCGCTATCATAGGTAGGTGGGCTACGCAATATCAAGACTATATCCATAGCCTCGGTGTATCACTCAACCAAACGTTAGTAGTAAAAAATAAAACGCTGACTAGTATTTTTGTCATCTCTATTATAGTCATCAATATGATCCTGCCACTTAGAAATCACCTTTACGAAAGCAATGTCTCTTGGACCGAAGAGGGGCATAGATATTCGTGGCGAATGATGCTAAGGGGCAAGGTAGGCAGTGGCTATTTTCAAGTCAAGGACTTAGCTGGCACAAAAGAAATCAAACGCTACTACCCTAAAGATATTTTGACTCAGCGGCAAAGAAGAAAATTCAAAACTCAGCCTGACATGATGCTTTTTGTCGCACATCATATTCGAGATTTGTATAGGGAAGAATGGGACTCTGATTCGATTGCCGTTTATCCACATTTCAAAACAAAACTCAACGGTCGAAACTATCAACCCTACACTGATCCAAGTGTAGATCTTTCGCAGGAAATATGGTCATGGACAAAGCCTTACTCTTGGATACTTCCGCTAGATGAAAATGACTTCCCCGAAAAGTATGCCCCTGAAATACAAGATAATAGCGAGAAATAAGCTGGTAATTTTTCCTTCATTATAGTTACATATTTGAATTAGTTTAGATATATTTGTTCTATTGTGCATTTGCAATTCATTATTCTATAACGTTTAAAAAAATCACTATGAGCAGGTTTCAAGAAGAAGTTGAAAAGTACAAAAAGTCAATGGATAAAATCGGTATCAAATACGATGCTAAATTATTCGAAAAAGTAGCCAAGGGTTGCGGTCCTTCTATTTATAATAAGGATGCTAGTTCTGTTTCTTGCGGTGACCCAGCTGAGTTGGATCGAGTAAAGAAAAACTACTTGATTAAGAAACTTGGTTTAAAAGATTCTCCGAAATTAGATGAGGCGATCAAGGAGGCTTGTGAGACGATGGGAAAGTCTAATAGAAATAAGTACCGGCCTATTTTTTATTACTTGCTTTGTAAGAAATTTAAGAAGTCTAGTGTTTATAAGTAGGCTCCATATTTTCTCTATAAAAAAAGGTTTCCATTGTTGAAATGGAAGCTTTTTTTTATTTAAAAGAGAATTTAAAGTAATAACAATACCTATGCTCTTTAGATAGACCCTTCTCGAATTTAGATTTCGGCAACCTCTCTCACTCTTACTTTTTGCCCGTCAAAAAGTAACAAAAACCCCGTCTGGATGTCTAGCGACAGCGTAGACGGACAGGCTCTCGACTGTAGAGATTCTTAACGCTTACGCCAGCTACAAGCTTTAAACTCGCTTTAGTGATCTGCTTTTTATGATTTACGCTTACCCCTACACAACATTGATTTGTTATGCTCAGTATTCGTTTGGCTTCGAACAGTAAAGCTTGCTGACGGACTTTCTTAACGCTGACGACACTAAATCTCTAAAGGTCGAAATTTGTTCTCAATTAGGAATCTCACCCCTGTCAAAAACAACTTTACTTATCCCCTCTAACTATAGTCTTCTAATATTTAAATTTGGGTATCCTCTTTCACTCATACTTTTGCTAGCACCTAGTACCTCCTTATCCTTCTCAAAGAAATACTTTTAAAATTGCCCCTTGCTCAGAACCGAGCCATGCAATATCACCACGTATATGCACAGCTGTATAATCGTAGTCAGGGAGATTGTCGACTACAGTCCAAGAATCACCACCATCTTGAGTAGTCCAGACAATGCCTTCTTCGCCAACAAGTACACCACGATCCTCATTGGCAAAATGAATCTTTAGAAAATTTTCTTTGTTATGGGCTGTAGGTTTTCGGAGCTCTGACCAAGAATTACCCGCATCTGTGGTCTTCAGTATGCTTCCAGCTTGACCGACGATCCAGCCGACTCCGTTAGTAATGAAAAATACATCTTGATAGTTGTCTCCCTCTTGTACATTTGGGATCCAGGTCTCACCTTTATCTACAGAGCGATAAATCAGCCCGTAGCCTACAGCATGCAAAGTCTGATCATTGGTTTTAGCGATAGCGTTCATCTCCACTGGCATGAACCATTCAGACAAGGTGATTAGATTTTGATCCAGTTGCCTAATAAAACCATTTTTAAATGCAATGCCACCTACTGCAGTGTAGATATCATTCTGTCTGACAATGCCCTGTATATCACTCACATCACCAGGTCGAGATTGCTTCCATATATTGGTCATCGTATCGGCGGAGTAATAGTAACCCCGATACCCTGCCGCATAAATCTGCTCTTTTTCGAGATCAAAATCCTGAATTGTTTTCTCCCCAATCGTATCTACCGACCAGGTCAAACCTTGATCCGAACTAAACTGAGCAATTCCAAATAGATAGCGATTACCTCCAAGTGCATAGGCCCTAGATTCATCTACAAATTCAATCTTATGAATAGCATGATTTTGCGGAGTCTGTTGCTCCGTAAAGGTAAGCGTTATAGTATCTTCTGACGTGCAAGACCAATTCAGGCAGGTAGATAACAAAAAAGAAAAAAGAAAAATTCTACTACTCTTGCCCCGTAGACAATTGGCCTCCTCCATCAGGAACTGGGTTTGATTTATTTCTGATCGGATGCACTGGAAATGAAGCTGTTCCGTAATGTGAATATTTGTCCTTTGACAACAATGGAAACTTGTAGTTTTTTATAAACTCTTTTAACAAAGCATTGAGCAAGGCGTCGTCAATATTCTTAGACATAGGCTTGAGGTAATAGGCCAAATGAGAAATCTGTCCATCTTTCTCTAAGAACACATTAAACCATACCTTGACACCATCCAAATTTACATCATTGGAGACGGCAAATGCATTCATCTCCATCAGCATACTTTGCCACTTTGAGAAAGCTTTATCCATATCGAAATCGCAAACTGTAAATAGGAGTGTTTCGTAATCTTGAACTGCCTCGTTATATTGGTTTTCATACTCACCGATCAAAAAGACTGGCGGCAAGATAGTATCACCAGTCGTATGGTACGTGGATTGCGTAATTGCGAAAATTGAGCTCAAACTCAATAAAGAAAACAAAGAGAGGCTAAGGAATATTTTTTTCAAGGGTATTTGTTTTCGCAAAGATAAAAAATCAATTAATAATATCTTTACACTTTAAATCTATCAAAAAAACGGAGACGGTCTCCATTTAAGTGTACAATTTAGTGATTGTCATCCAATAATTAACTAAATAGCACACAATCAACGCGATAAATAGCTACTTTTTATAAAATAATTAACGTTATCGACATGTCAGATTCACTTCCAGGGAAGCCTAGCCTCCCTTCTAGCCCCAATGAAATAGAAAAACTCATAGCACTAGCCCCGAATACTAACAAATACAGTGTGGAGGATTTTTTCAGAAAACCTGAGCAATCTGCCTATCAAATATCTCCAGGTGGCACCCATCTTACTTATCAAGCACCCTATGAGAGAAGGCAGAATATATTTGTCAAGGAACTCAAAGGGGATGCACCTGACAAGCAGCTCACTTTCGAAAAAGAGCGAGATATCGCTGGATATATGTGGAAAACCAATGAACGCATCATCTATATTAAGGACAGCGGTGGCGATGAAAATTTTTCTCTCTTTGCCGTCGATGCCAATGGCGAAAACTTGACTGAACTCACCCCTTATGATAATGTGCGAATCCAAATAATTGATAGCCTCTACGATGATCCTGATCATCTGATTATCGGCATGAATAAAAACACACCGCAACTCTTCGAACCTTATCGCATCCAAATCCATACTGGCGAAATCACCCAATTGGCCAAAAACGAAAATCCAATGGAGGCCATCAGTTCTTGGATGACCGATCACCATGGCAAACTCAGAATAGCCTCTCGTGTCAAAGATGGCACGAACAGTATCTTAATGTATAGAGAAACCGAAGACCAAGAGTTTAAGGACATCTTGACCACCAATTTTAAAGAAAGTGTGAGCCCCTTATTTTTCGACTTCCATGATGAGCACCTAGTGTATGTGAGTTCTAATCTTGGTCGCGATAAAAACGTCATCACCAAGTTTGACTTACGCACTGGCAAAGAAACGGGCGAGGTGATATTTTCGCATGAACTAGTAGACGTGTCTTCGATGTCATATTCCAAGCTACGCAAAGTACCGACTGCGATCAGCTACGTCACAGACAAGAAACAAGTCCATTATTTGGACAGCCAATCAGAGCAGAGACACCAAGCCTTAGTGGCTAAATTATCTGGCTACGAAATCGTCTTGAGTTCTGCAAGTCGAGACGAAACCCAATACATCGTGCGCACTTACAGTGACCGATCCCTGGGTGCCTACTACCATTATGATGCAACTCAGGACAAGCTCCAGAAGATCACGGACGTCAGTCCTTGGATTGACGAAGCCGATATGGCTAATATGCAATCCATACAATACCAAAGTAGGGACGGTGTCACCATTTATGCTTACCTGACCCTACCTGCTCAGCACAAGGCGGGGCAACCTGTACCCTTTGTGATCAATCCGCACGGAGGACCATGGGCGCGAAATCACTGGGGCTACAATCCCGAAGTGCAGCTCCTCGCCTCCCAGGGCTACGGCGTACTGCAGATGAATTTCCGAGGGAGTACAGGCTACGGTCGACACTTTTGGGAGCTCAGCTTCAAACAATGGGGCAAGACCATGCAGGACGATATCAGCGATGGTGTCCAGTGGATCATCGATCAGGGTTATGCTGAACCGAGTCGTATCGCCATTTATGGAGCGAGCTACGGCGGATATGCGACTTTGGCGGGTATCACTTTTACTCCCGACCTGTACGCATGTGCGATTGACTATGTTGGCGTGAGCAACCTTTTTACTTTCATGAAAACGGTTCCCCCGTATTGGGAGCCCTACCTAGACATGATGTACGAGATGGTTGGCCATCCAGAGCTCGAAAAGGAGCACATGACCGCCGGTTCGCCTGCCCTGCATATTGATCGTATCAAGGCGCCTCTTTTGGTGGTCCAGGGTGCTAATGATCCACGCGTCAACATCGACGAATCAGATCAGATCGTGGAGGCTTTACGCGCCAATGGAGTGGACGTCCCCTACCTCGTCAAATATAATGAAGGCCACGGCTTCAGCAATGAAGAAAATCAATTTGAGTTTTACAAGACGATGTGTGGATTCTTGAGTAAATATTTGAGTTAGTTTTTTAGTGGGTTAGTGAATTAGTAGGTTAGTGAATTAGTTATTTAGTTTATATTAGTGGTTAGTAGATTTTGGGGCCATCCCTTGATGATAGCAGACTGCAGAGTCTGCTATCATCAAGGGTCGCTATGATACGTAGCTCGTTATTCACTCGGCCCCTCGGCTTCACTATCGTTTGCTCGGGGCTGGCTCCTGCACACAAGCCAGCGCTAGACTACTTCTCAGCGCTTGTCCAGTTTAATAAATTATAGAATTATGGTCGGCTCCTCTTTGTAGGATTGTCAAGTTCATTCCAGTAATAAGCATCTTGCTTGCCGAGACAAGTTTGTCTCGGTTCCTTCCTTAAATATGTCCACTGGACATATTTTGCTTCGCAACAGTCAGTCATATTATTAACTCGGCTCTGAGCCCAGAAAAATCTGGGCTTGATCTGCCGACGGCTCAGCTTCCCCTCAGCCCATAGTCGTCACAACTGCACAGCACTTGTTCGGGAAGTATATTTCCGATATTAGATTTCCCAACTTAACAGGAACCATCGTAGAGCAGAGACATACCTCGCCTAAAAGAAGTCAAGCAAGCTTTGCTCTACGATGATCCGTAGTCAGGGTACACATCCAACATAATTGCAGAATATCATCCAATTTGTCCTCTTTTGATTATATATTATATATTTTTGTAATATATTGGAATCCTTTTACTCTTATTATGAGTTTAATGAAGTACCATTTATGCTTGAGAACATAAATAGTACAACCTGAGAATGATAAAAGCCCTGTCCAGGGCTTCCCCTCCACACCCTTTTTGTTGTAATGAAAGGGATACATCTATTAAACTTGCTCATTGGATAAAAATGAAATTCTTAAAGAATTTTTTCAAATTTAATACTGAGATACATCGTTATCCCTCAGTTATTTAGCTCAGGCTAATTCCTTCAATCTAGCCTTTTTTTGAGCCTTAAATTTGATTTCATCTCTATTCGGAGCTCAATAGATGTATTCAAAATGTAGACACTATGATTATTGATGTCGTATTTGCTATTGTATTATTATATGGGTTTTACCTTGGTTTTTCACAAGGTATTATCAATACCCTCTTTGCTGTACTCAGTATCGTGATAGGACTATTGGCAGCATTCAAATTAGCGCCTGCCGCCTCCAATTTTCTTGAAACTGCCTTAAATAGCACCAACCCTTTGATGTTTTTAGGCGGGTTCCTGATCACCTTTGTTGTAACTATGTTTTTGATTAGAACCATATCTAGAGCATTGGAAGGGCTATTTAGAGCAGCTCGAATCAACTTTATCAATCAACTGGTAGGTGGAGTAGTATTGTCCAGTGTACTCATACTATTGTTGAGTATGTTGATTTGGTTTGGAGATCAAGCAAGACTAATAGACCAAGACACGAAGAACCAATCCATGACCTATGTCCATCTCGAAAAATACCCGGCCTTGGTTAGAAATGCAGGTTCAGTATTGCAACCAACAATTAAAGAATTTTGGGATCAGTCCGTAAATATGCTTGACAAGCTAGAAGGCATGTCCATGAATGAGCAGAGCGAAAATCCAAAAGCATACGACATCCAGAAGGCGGATGATGAGCCTAAATTTTATGATATCGAATAAGATAAACCGTTATGCAGCAATTTTGACCTAGCGTTAAAATATGGATGTTTGCTAGCGTAGCAATATCTTCCTCTATTAAAAGCATAATAAAACCTATCTCAAGCATCCGATATTATTTACTTATTTTAGTGCATGAGCCAAGTCAAGGTAAACATAAGAGGCACCTATCTGATCATGGCATACGTTTGCCTATTGGCATTGCTATTTGTTTCTAATGGTCTTACGCATTCTTTCGTCCAAGTGACGAAGTGGTTAGCCTTCCCTCTACTTATCATTTTTTTCTATATCAATACAGCCATCGATAGCAAGTTTGAGAAAAATATCCTTTATGGGATATCGCTATTTACGATGAGCTCACTGTTGCCAATAGCAGAGTCAGTGATTGGCGTGTATACCAATTATATCATTTTGGGCTTGTGGATCATTGCATATTTTAGCTATACTCGTGCACTGATATCTATCACGAGTGGAAGCAGTTCTGTCTTATTCCAAAACAAATGGGTGGCGGTTGTGCTATTTATTCTTGGTCTAGTCGGACTATACTTTAGTTTAATTGCTATATCTGGAGGCGTAGGTAGTAAGGTAGGATTGATCTGTTTAGGGCTCACAAGTATCTTGTATTTTTTAGCGACGATCAATCTTTGGAACCAACTTTATGGCATCTTGTATGGTTTATATATCATTGGAGCCATATTACTAATTGGATTTAATTGCCTCGCTGAATTGAATTTTAGTTCCAATATTAGCATCTTTGAGGAAAGATCATCGGTACTCTTTTATCTAGGTCATTTATTGATCATTTTAGCAGCTGTTAAATCTAGCTTACACTTTAGAAATAATGATTTTACCGATATTGCGCGTGTTTTAAAAAAATAAAAAATTAATATCACATGAAAAATATTTTGTTTGTATTTTTTGCGATGAGCTTATTCGCCTGTGGAGGCGCTGGTAACTCTTCATCTGCAGCAGCCGCTAAAATTAATTACCCTTCGAGTGAGGAAAAAGTACATTGGTTAACTATAGAGGAAGCACAGGAACTGAACAAGAGTGAACCACGTCAGATGATAGTCGATGTCTATACCGCATGGTGTGGTCCTTGTAAAATGATGGATAGAATGACTTTTTCTGATCCAAATGTGATCAAGAAAATGCATGAGAACTACTACGCAGTAAAGTTCGATGCAGAGTCTGCAAATCCTATCAAATTTGGCGATAAAGAGTTTGCGAATCCAAACCATAATCCTGCTACCCCTAAGAATAGAAGAAATTCTCCTCATCAGTTTGCTCAATTTTTGAAAGTGAGAGGATACCCTAGCTTGGTGATCATCAATCCAGATTTGACGATCAAGAATTCTCTTGTAGGATTTAAGCAGCCAGACCAGTTGATGGCTGAGTTGTAAAAGCTTAAAGACAAATACATAGATGGCAGGATGGTGGGATAAAATAAAGACACTTCTTTCAAGTTCAGAACAGAGTTCACCTACTCAACCAGCTGTCCATGAAATCATTTCTCGTACGGACTCCTTCAAGGAGGCGTACGAGGTATGGAAAAACGGCCCCATCCATAAGCGCCTCCTCAACTGGATTGCTGAAGAATACAATACTTATAGACTCGATAAAAACCCTATACATAAGGGCATCGATTTTTTAAGTACAAATTCTACCAAAGGTGTAGCGATCCACTTCGATGATGTTGACTACACTAGGGAAGATGCCTTTTTCCTCTTTGATTATTTCAAAGAAAAGATCTGCACCCGCAATTACAGAACCCAAGTTTCCGACACCCGAACCTACTCCAAAAATACCTGGGTAGAGACCGTCGAGCGCCACTATCTCAAGCCTAGACCCGTCTACGATGAGCATGGTAAAATCGATCAGAGTTTTGGAAATATTACCATCTTGCTCACCCTACGTGATGACAAGGTGTACAATCTAAAGTTGAGCGCAACAGCCTACCAAGATAGATTATTTAATGCGGAGGAGGGGTTTGAGGGGCTGATGAGGTTTGTAGCGTATTAGGGAGTTGCTACCGCCAGTTTTTTAATTCGGAACCTGATAATTTTTCATAAATTCTATTATATAATTGATTGGATCATCCAGGTCTTCGGATAAATACACGTCAGGGAGAATACCAAATGGATCGATCGCTTCTTTATAGTAATGTATGGTTCGTAAGGAAGTTGGATATCGTAGTGAAAAGCAATCTGTTTCATAGTCGTTGCCATTGAATCCATCTACGGTTCCACTAGTGCTTTGTCCAAATGTAACTACTTTATTGGATTGATTGCATCTGAAAACAAAAGTCTCCGCTGAACTTGCACTATTTTCATTTGCGATTATTGCTACTTTATAGGGTTGTGTGAAAAGGGTATCCAATTTGTCTTCCAGTCCTTCTTCCGGCCAAGTAACCATTTGGGTAGTATTTGATTGTATTGCTTGATACAATTGCGTATTGTTAAGTGTATCACTTTTATCCAACCATTCTGAAAAATATGCTTTATTGCCAGGACTGACCCAGGCACCAAATTCAGTCATCTGAACTGGTCCAGAATAGATGTAAGGCAACAAGGGCATATAAGTGTAATCACTTCCACCACCATTGTTTCTGACATCTACTATAAGGAGGTTTGCATTCTTTAGCTTTTCTTCATTCTGTTGGACTAATTTTTTGACAATAGATTGATTGCCCCATTGGAAAGAGCCAATTTTTATATAGTAATTTTTATTTCCCAAATCTTTGAGAGCAATTCCCTGCGGATCGAGTTCTGCAACTTCTATTCCTGATGCGCCAGTTGGTAAGGGATATAGTTTTTTCCAATAGACAAAATCTCCTTGATTGATATTATATTGGTCAAGGATCTTGGTTGGAAGTTCTCTGACAGATTTATCACCCATTAAATAATTTGCAAGATAAGCACCTTTATGATGACTGAGTTCAGTTTTGACATCTCCGACTATAAAGTTTTCGTTTTTGCTTTGAAGAATTACTCCGACAAAATCTCTTTCCCGTTTTTTGTTCTGATTTTTTACGATTCCAATGGTATAACTATTGCCTTCCCAAATTCCTTCAATCGGGTCTAAGTTATTAGATTGTAATAGTTTTACAATCTCCATGCTATCTAACTTTGTGTTTTCCTGGTATTTTCTCTGCTTTAAGTTGGACTGAATGTCAGAAGCTGAAAAAATTTCATCCGTGACTTTTATATGGTGATCATTGAAAAACGTTATATACATATCAAGCAGCTTTTTGCATTCCAAGCCTTTGGCAGTTACCGCTTGATTTAGTAATGTTTCTTTATGTGCTTCGTAGATATATTTGTTGTCATTATTTACCTTAAAGCTGATTAGAGAATAATTTACTTCGGTGAAATCAACTAAATCATTTAAAGCGTCTTTACAGTTACAATTTTGAGAAAAGAGACTATTTGCCCCCATCAATAGAATTATTAAAATTAACGATTTCAATTTTTTTTTGGCACCTCTAAACACCTCGAATATTTTCATTATTTTTAGGTATGGGAATATACAACCCAATTACGAGTTTATTTGAGAGCACATATCAGAATAGTTTAGTTACTAAATTAGGAGATCCATTACAAGAATTACAAATGAGAATAGATTGGTCAAAATTTCGACCAATATTAGAAGAGGTATTTCCAACAACAAAGAATAAAAAGGGAGGTAGACCGAGAATGGATCCACAGGATATATTAAAGATATTGATACTTCAAAAATTATATCAATTGTCAGATCATGCTACTGAATTTCAAATAGCAGATAGAATGAATTTTCAACGACTATAGAGATACGATCAATCAAAGAGATACCAGATGAAAAGACAATTTGGTTATTTAGAGAACAAACCCCGCAAGCTGGACTAATAGATAAACTATTTGATCATTTTGTGTCTCAATTAGAACAGGCAGGAATGACAGTAAATGTGGGTTAGATGGTGGATGCCACAATTGTTTCTGCGCCTAAGCAAAGAAATAATCGTGAAGAAAACGCTAAGATGAACCGAGGTGAGGAGGTAGAAGAATGGGATAAACCCAAATAAGAAAAGGCAAAAAGATGTGGATGCTACATGGACAAGGAAACATGGGCGTACTCACTACGGGTATAAAAATCATATCAAGGCAGATGTAGGCAGCAAAATCATTCAAGATTATGAGGTAGGAATGGCAAGCGAACATGATAGTCAAGTGAAAGATGAACTGACAAGTGAGGATCAAGACGGAGGTCAATCATTATGGGCAGATAGCGCTTACAGGAGTGAAGAGATTGAAAATATGCTAGCGTCAAAAGAAATAAAAAGTGAAGTATATGAGAAAGGTTACAAATCAAATCCATTGACAAAGCAACAAATAAAGAGTAATAAGGTAAAGTCAAAAACAAGAGTAAGAGTGGAACATGTGTTTGGGCACATGACAACATAACGGATCGACGACATCCGTCGTGATGACTTTTTCAGTCAGCATGACCGTGATGGTTGTTTGTTATCTCTCGTCTTACATTTCTTTAATAACTTAGTTTAAATTAAATTTAGTTAAATTGTAAATTATTACTTGTAAAATCTAAAGGGCACCTCTAATTACTACATTCTTGTTCGATCAGAAAATTAAAAATTTTCTTAAGCGAATTAAAGAAATTCTTACTGCGTTGTTTGTCAGTCGCATAGCTACGGCTATTCTCCCTCCTCTCGCCTTGTCTGATTTCCTTTAATTCTACTTTCGATCCAAGAGGCAGTTATTAGAGGTGCCCTTTACCTAAAATTAAAAAATATAGCTAATAGTAATGTTATAAATCCTCCGCCAATATTCCTTGCAGCTGAATACCATTGATTCTTTTGTTTGTTTAAATTATCAAATCCCCACTTAAAAAAAAAATTGCAAGAATTATTGTTGGAATTCCAATAAATTGTTCAATTGACATTTTCTATTTTTTTGATGAGAGATACGGATTATGCATATTCAGAGTCACGACGTAGGAGTGATTCTGTCATCATGCTGTGTTCGGTGGCGTATCTCTTTTTATAAACCTCAATATTTCTTTAATGACTTCGTCAGGTTTTTCTTCATGAGGCAATAAAGATGCATTTCTTATGGTAACAAACTCAGTTTCGCAGTTAATTGATTTAGCATTTGCTTTCCTAATTTGATAGGAAATGTTTTATCATTTTCACCCCATACGAATAATATTCTTGAGTCTATTTCTTTGTGTAAGTTTTTGAATTCATCAACTAATTTCCAGTCAATTCCTTTTAGATATTTAAATGCTCCTTTTGCTTTACTATTCGATCTGATAACGGGCTTTGTGTATGGTAATATAATTGATTTATCATCAAACATTGATTTATCTGCAAATAATTCTCTTAGTCCCATTGGTGATTTGACAAACCATTTTTGTTTTAACAAAGTTCTAATTATAGTTGGCACCATTGGTAATAGCCCTATTTTTCTCCTTTTCCAATTTGCCTTAAGCCTATTGAAACATCTTCAATTTTTACCTTTTGAAGCTCTAAACTTTTGTATGTACCATTATATTTCATGTTTTTTATGCCACCTAACGGATCGGCGATATGTGGCGGAGTTGGCGTTAGCCACTCTGACATCATCATCGCTTGTTGGCTTCCGTTTTTGTTTTAGATAAATTTTGTTTTAATGTTAATTTTGGATTGTTTTGATTTTAAAGCTTTGATTAGTTCGGATATTGTTTTATTCGTTTTAGAATACAGTTTTATTCTTAGTTCGTTTTGATTGATTTCTATATATGATTTTCCATTTAATACATATCCTCTTTTTAATATTAACTCATTGATATCTTGAAATTGAATTTTAGTTATTCCATTATTTTTGCTGCAATTTCGTCTAAGTTTTCTAATATCTTAGTTATATATCTTTCTGATGATTTTTTAGAGTGAGATTTTAATATTTTAAAAAATTTATCCCCTGTGATTTCAGTTGCTAATTCTCCTAAAAAAAAACCAATACCATCGCCCGCAATTCCAATTACTTCTCCTATTCCGGAAAATAATGATTTGACATATTCGCCATAATTTGTACTCGACTTGATAACATAAATTGATTCATCCGATATAATGATATGATGATTTTCAATTATACCATTTTCTCTTTTTTTAAATAAGTCTTCTATAACCACAAATCTATTTTCTGTCATTTCAGTTGTTGTTATTTACGAATATCGATAATCCTTGTGTTTCATTTTATTAGCATTCTCTATTTGGTGTCTCTATTAATTTATTGATTTTGCCAATTTAAACTCATTTTATTATTCTAATGAAAGGTAACGGTCCAGCGATAAGAATCGTGATGAAGCTTTAGCGAATCATGATTTCTTGATCGCTTGTTATCTTCCGCCCATTTTATCTTTTCACTTTCGCTCGATTTTCAAACCTAAGTTACTAAAAATTTGAGATGAATTTCCTACAGATTTAAGAAACCCAGTTCGCATCATCCTCAATACAAATTACGATTTGAAATTACAGAATCTTGTTCATTCAACTTACCAGTATGCGGATAGTAAAAATTTGAATATCTAAGTCTTGTTCTTCGTCAGGACTAATTTATTTAGTGTTTTTTACTAACTTGTGCAGCGTTAATTAATGTATTAGTATATTATTATGAAGAATTATCCATACTTTTCTATCATCGTTGGTTTAGTACTGTTAGCGACACTCGGACTCAGCTGCAATGCTAACAAAACGACCACTGCATCCATGAATATTCTAATCATTACTTTAGAAGAAAGTATTAATGGTAATTATTTAAAACAACAATATGCAGACTATAATATAATGGATGTAAAAAAATCCAACAAAACGCTAAATCAATATCAAACATCTTTCAATTGCTCAACTAGTAAGTTGATAAGCTTAAAAGAATTATTGGCTGAGGACGTAAATGTTGTATCTTTTTTGGATACTGAAAATAGAAACAGCAAAGTAGAATCTTCTAAAAACGTAAACCACGCCAAGACAAAATCAATCAGGAAAAATAATTAAGAAAACTTAAAAACATTCTTATGATGAGAAAATTTACAAGCTACATTATTTGTATACTGTTTTTAGGCACTAGCCTATCAGCACAGGTAAGCACAAAAAAGATAGAGAACGTCATTATCTCTAGTACACAAGCAAAACGCTTAGGTAATGTCGGACCTATCAGAACGGCCGTCATAAAACCTGTGACTTCTAAAATAAAAAAGAACCAATCTAAAATAGAAAAGAAGGTACCTGATAATTTTAAGTGGAGAAGAAATAAAAGTAAGGCCGTACACTTGGACAAAGAACACCAAGGTCCAGACCGTGTTTTGCAAAGTGAGGTGAACAAACAATTGGGAAAGAATATAGAGGTCATAGCCAATGTGCAAGGTCTAGGCCTGGGTTCTCCTACTGATCCTACAGGTGATGTAAACAAAGAGTACTATGTGCAGGGTGTTAATGTTACAGACGTAGGGGTTTACAATTTGGATGGTAGTCTAGAAATGTCTTTTCCTATGAATACGCTCTGGAACGCACTGGGTGCAAGCTCTGCTGGCGATCCGATTATACTTTTTGATGAAGTTTTGAATAAGTGGTTTATAACTGAATTTACAGACCCATCAAATGTACTTATTGCAGTGAGTGATACGAATGATCCATTGGGCACTTACAACGCGTATAACTTTGCTACGCCGAATTTTCCTGATTATCCTAAATATGCTATTACACCAGATGCACTAGTATTCACCTCTAATGAAGAAGGTCCTGGAGAATTACATCAGTATTTTATAGACAAAGCTGCCTTAGCAGCGGGAGCAGCTGAAGTAGCTATACAGCGCATAGCAATAGAAGGGACACTGGGATCGGAACAAGGATTTATTGTTACTACACCTGTAGACTGGAATGGAACTACATTGCCTTATGACAATAAGCCAATAACAATAAGATTAAACGATAGTTCATGGGCCGATGGTCCAGCAGAAGACGGAATAGAGATTTATACTTTTGATATCGATTTTGCAGATCCTGACAATAGTACAGTAGAGCAAACTTCGGTAGTCATCAGCCCATTCGATAGCCATCCATGTTCAGCATTGGGAGATGGTTTTCACTGTATCCCACAGTTAAATGGTGAAGGACTGGATGGTATACCTGAACTAATCATGAATATACCTATGCAGCGAAATTTTGGAACGCATGAGTCTATGGTATTTACTTTTGTTACCGATGCAACAGATGGGAATAATATAGCTGCAGTTAGATGGGTAGAACTGCGCAGATCTGCAGGTGCAGACTGGGCACTTTACCAGGAAGGTACTTTTGGTCCAGATGATGGATTGGAAAGATTTATGAGTTCAATCGCTATCGATGAAGAGGGAAATATTTGTCTTGGCTACAGTGTTTCTAGTGATAGTACCTTTGCGGGTTTGAGAGCAACGGGCAGAAATGTTGAGGATCCATTAGGAGAAATGACTTTCGATGAACTAATTATCAGAGAAGGTCAATCTACCATCGATTCTGGTGGTCGCTTTGGTGACTATTCTCAGATGTCTGTAGCACCAGGTGGATTAAGCGAATTTTGGTTCACCTCTGAGTATGCGGGGCCCGATAATACTATAACTAATATCACTGGTATGAGATTGCGGAAGGACAGTTTTGACTTGAGCATGAGATCTATTCTGGAACCAGCTGGAATCTCAGATTTGTTCGGTGGCGCAGAAACTGTAACAGTGGTTGTAAATAATGTTGGAATTAACCCAATTGATGATTACACCATAGACTTATTTCTTGATGGCAACCTCATAGAAGAAATAGACATATCAGAGACTATAGCATCGGGTGCATCCGTGGAGCATACATTCAACAATACAATTGATCTATCTGAGATAAGAGATTATGCGCTAACTTCATCTGTCAGCGCTAGCCAAGACATCAACCCACTAAACAATACAGAAAGTAGCGTAGTCACAAAGCTTCCAAATATAGAAGTTGCATTGTCTGGCAGTCTACCAAGTGATGGTTGTAGTGAATCTATTGATGGACAGTTAGAGATAGTCAACTTAGGTGGACAAACCATTACATCTGTTACTATAGAAATAACAGTCAACGGTACGGCTCAGGAAAATATTACCTACGCGGGAAATCTTGCTTTCGATGAGTCGACAGTCATACCTTTTACTGTAAGTCAAGATTTAACACTAGGTATAAATGAGATCGTTGCTACTATTATTGAGATCAACAACCAGAGTGATGATTTTAATATTGCTAACAACAGCACAATTTTTACGAGTGATTTATTACCTTTTGATGATTTTATCACCGTCGTATTTCTTACTGATCTATTCGCTAACGAAAGCTCATACACCCTATTCTCGGAGAGCGGAGAGGTCATAGCAGAATCGAACCCTTTTAGAGAACAAAATACTGCTATTGAAGATATATTCTGTGTTCCCCATGATTCTTGTTTTACTCTAGTAGTACAAGATAGCTATGGAGATGGCATATGCTGTGAGAATGGAGAAGGAAGTATTCTTATCTTGAACAACCAAGGAAATACCGTTGCTTTTAGCAATGGAGAGTTTGGTAGTGAATTAATTATCAACTTTTGTCCAAACGAAATTGAATGCTTTCTGACTGCGGAAATAGAAGTTACCCAAAGCTCTTCCCCAACTGCTGATGACGGGATCATTATGGTAAATGCGATGAATGGAGTAGAACCCTACCAATACAGTATTAGCGGTGTGAACAATTTACAATCAAGCAATGTATTTGAAGGCTTGAGTCCAGGCATATATACCGTATTTGTAACAGATGCAACTGGTAATTGTACTTATGAGGAAGATGTAGTGATCGACTTCGAGACAGCTGTTCATCAGGTAGCAGGTGCGGCAGTATCTGTAGAAATTTTACCTAATCCTACAGATGGCATTTTCAAAATCAAAATCAATGACTTACCCATTCAGGAGAAGTTTTTGACTATCCGTATCTATGATATTCAGGGCAAGTTGCTTCAGCATAGAGCTATTGGAAAGTACGATGATACCTTTGTAGGCACGTTCTCCTTATACGCTTATCCAGCAGGAACTTACTTAGTAAACATTATTACACCTAATGGCAACATCTTAGAAAAGCTGGTAAAAGAGTAATCTTTTTATACCCAACATATCAAAGCCGCTAGTCCATGCAGACTAGCGGCTTTTTTTACTTTTATACGAGCATTAGTAGTTGACGCTTCAAAGTTCAGTTCGTAATATGGTAGCAAGAAAAATATATTATTATGAGCGAAGCAGTAAGACAATTAGAACCCAAAGCATTATGGAATTTTTTCTCTGATCTCAATGCGGTGCCACGTGTCAGCAAGAAGGAAGAAGAGGTCATCCAGTTTATGATGGACTTTGGAAAGGGGCTAGGACTAGATACCATCAAAGACCATATTGGGAATGTAATCATCAAAAAACCAGCAACGGTAGGACTCGAGCACAAGCAGACATTTGTGCTGCAAAGTCATTTGGATATGGTACATCAAAAGAACGGAGACACTATTTTTGACTTTGCTACGCGAGGCATCAAGATGATCGTCGATGGAGACTGAGTCAAGGCAGACGGCACTACGTTGGGTGCGGATAACGCAAAGGAATATTACCGCCATCCACAATAATAAACCAACACAGACAGAACCTATCAGTACAACCACTACCAATGTAAATTACCACTAGGGATGGCGCTAATATTTCAGTTGGACATGCCCGCTGCCAAGCATGAAAGCATATTTTTGTTATATAGGGAAAAGCAGTTTCCTCTGCTTTTATAAAGATACTATATTTCTACTTTTTTTATTTTATTTATACTGATTTCAATATCCATTGCTTATAGTGTTCATATAGTTGTTGTTGTCATACTGTTACCTTTTTCTTAGTGGGAGAGGGACTTGAACTGTAATCTACTATATTTTTGTATATCCAATTAGAATCTCCTGCTATCTTTTCTTTATCAAATTTATCATATCCACAGTTTGGGCACAATCGTTTGGATGATTTACTTGTTTGATTCAACATTTTAGTTAGTAATTCAAATAGTATCTGAACACTATCTTTACTGCGCAATAGGCTTTGCTTTATCTTACTTTTCACTTTGCGTTCTAATGCGTTATGGTGCAAGCCGTAGTATCTAACTCTATGCAAACCAACTGGGAGCTTATGTTGCATTATTTGATCTATTGCTAACAAAGGATTTAGTTTCTTGGCAAGATATGGTGCCGCTTTTCCTTTGACTTGATTGTAATAATCTTTGTAAGTGATTTCTACTGTGCCTTGAGCTGAATCGTAATGAAGTCTTTTTTTGCTTATTGCACTTCTGTTTATATACTTTGCTAAATATTCTTCTATTACTTCTGTATTCTCAGTCGGCCAATCATTGTTCACTACCCAGTTTGAGCGACCGATATCGCTATATACCTCTTCATAGTTTAAGTGATACTTAATGGCACCTGTTTTAAATCCTTATTTCAGATTCTTCACAAAGCAATCTTTGTAGTACTTATTTATTTTTTTATATCTCGCTAAACGACGAGATGATTCTGGCCATACCCATTCATGATTTCTATCTAGGCCCCAAATGTAATCAAACAATGTATATGAGGATGGTATTTTAAATCAGAACCCCAAGTGTGCAGCACACCTACCATGCCCAATTTTACGCCCAGTTTCTTTGCCACCTTCTCAAGACAAGCCCATGCACTTTTAAACAATATATCGTATAATTGCTTAGGGTTTCTTTTCGCTAAACTGCGTAGCTCCTTAGGTAAGGTGAAAGTTGTATGGCAATACGGTACATTATATAGTCGACTACTTAGTTTGGATTGCCATAC
>Ga0209187_1001804_pt1 | contig 23031 bp, 19 predicted proteins | sample BantaG_FD_187430 | JGI IMG/M metagenome (GOLD analysis project Ga0209187, IMG submission 187430) | Marine algal microbial communities from Bantry Bay, Ireland - BantryBay_4 metaG (SPAdes) (version 2) | ecosystem: Host-associated > Algae > Red algae > Unclassified | place: Bantry Bay, Ireland...
ACTTTTAGAAGTCTTAGCTGAATAAAACAGGGGGGTCAGCTTCGAGCATTAGGGGGGTCAATACTTCCGTCAACTGGGGGGTCAATACTAGGTCAATAGACAATGTTTCCAAGTAACGATAAATAAGGGTAGCTTAATAATTATTTAAATGCAGATGTTAGCCAATATTAATTAGCCATATCTGTTAAGAACTTGATTTTCACCAACTGTATTTCTTCCATCGAAATATCATCTTCTTTTAATTCAGCGAAAGCATCATCTACAGAATCACTATCTGCTTCAGTAAAGTACTCGATAATATCATCGACTACCAACTCATCGACATTCTCTTCCAAATAATAATTGATGTTAAGCTTTGTACCTGAGGAAACGATATTATTCATTTCGTCCAATAACTCGGGCATATCAAGTTTTGAAGAATCAGCAATATCTTCAAGAGGTAGTTTTCTATCAATGCCTTGGATGATGGCAACTTTATTTTTTGATTTGTTAGCTACTTGTCTGACCAATACATCAAGAGGTCTGTCAATTTCATTCTCTTCGACATAGGATTTTATTAATCCAATGAATGGTTTGCCATAGCGGTTGGCTTTACCCGCACTCACACCAGAAATGGAAACCATGTCTTCGTTAGATACAGGATAATATGTAGCCATGTCTATCAATGAAGGCTCAGAGAAAATAATCCATGGCTTGATGTTTTGTCTGCTAGCCTCACTAGACCTTAAGTCCATGAGCATGTCAAATAAGGTTTGGTCAAGAGCCGTCCCTGTGCCATTCGATTGCATAGATGTGACCATCTCTGCATTTGCCTTAATGGAATAGTCATGGTTAATGGTGATCTGCACATCGTGCGGATTTTCTAAAAAGTCTTTTCCTTTATTTGTGAATTTCAACAAACCATATTGCTCTATATCTTTGTACACGTATTCTTGCAAGATGGCTTGCCTTAACATAGAATGCCAAAACAATTCTCCTTTCTCTTTACCTTGACCAAAAGTTGGATATTTGTCATATTTAAATTCTAATATCTCTTTGCCTTTTTTACCAGCGAGATAATCGACCAAGACTTTCACGCCATAATTTTCTTTCAGCACCAGAACAGCACTCAAGGCTGCATGCATTTCTGATTGCACCTCTAGTTTTTCTTTGGGGTTGGCACAGTTGTCACACATGCAATCGCAACCTGACTCATCGTAATATTCTCCAAAATAATGCAATAAGAACTTACGCCGACAAGAACTCGTTTCTGCATAAGCGATCATCTCTTCCATAAGCTGGGCACTCAATTCACGCTCAGCTACTGGTTTATCTCTGAGGAATTTCTCCAACCGCATGATGTCTTTATAGGAATAGAATGCGATGCATTTTCCTTTAAGTCCATCACGTCCGCCCCGACCAGTTTCTTGGTAGTAATTTTCGATACTTTTTGGAATGTCATAGTGTATCACAAATCGAACATCAGGTTTATCAATACCCATACCGAATGCAATGGTAGCAACAATCACATCCAATTTTTCCATTAAGAAATCATCTTGGACTTTTGATCTGACTTTAGCATCAAGTCCAGCGTGATATGCTGCTGCATTTATGCCATTAATCGTCAGAATTTTAGCAATTTCTTCTGTTGTTTTTCTTGCCTGAACATATATGATACCTGATTGCCCATTGGTTGATTTGATATACTGGACAATACCTTTTACTGCTATTTCTTTATTTGGTTTTGGACGAACTTCATAAAATAAATTATCTCTATTGAATGAGGATACAAATGTATTCACATTTTCCATATCCAAATTCTTTACAATGTCTGTTTGGACTTTAGGAGTGGCAGTTGCAGTCAAAGCCATGACAGGAATTGTTGCATCTATGGCCTGTATCATCTGCTTTATCTTCCTGTATTCAGGTCTAAAGTCATGACCCCACTCGGATATACAGTGAGCTTCATCAACGGCAATAAAAGATATTTTAACTGATCTAAAAAATGCTTGATTTTCTTCCTTTGTGAGCGTCTCAGGTGCGATATAAAGAAGCTTTGTTTTTCCAGCGACTATGTCTGCTTTGACGACCTTCATTTGTGTCTTCGACAGAGAGGAATTTAAAAAGTGTGCGATGCTATCTTCTTGACCATATCCTCTAATGGAATCTACTTGATTCTTCATCAATGCGATTAATGGCGAGATGACTATAGTCGTTCCTTCTTCTATAAGAGCTGGTAACTGATAGCAAAGGGATTTCCCTCCACCTGTCGGCATCAAAACGAAAGTGTCCTTCTTATTAAGTATACTTTTTATTATATCCTCTTGGTTCTCTTTAAAAGAATCAAAGCCGAAATACTTTTGCAATTCCTGTTGCAAATCAATTGTAGTTTCAATCATTGTCTTGAATTATTAAACTAACTGCAGCGAGTGTTTAACTATGTATTGAATGTAGAAAATGGTTCAATGCTATTGTAAGTTACAATAACTATGTATAAGAATCTATACTTAAGACGACAAACTTTAGTAAAAGCCACTCTCTGACTTAAGTGATTTTAAAAGAATTGTTTTCGCCATGGAAGACAATATAAAAATGAAACTATTCTGTATACACTTGTTCAAATTTTGGTAGGAAACTATAGATATTTGCTAAACTAAAATCGCCCTTCATTGATTTAGGTACCGACTTTTCATCTAATAGACATCCTTTAGAAATATATGGAAATACATCATCATATCGCTCATTGGTATTCATGATGATCCGTTTGTAAATGTGACTTCGATTAATTTTGTCTGGGTCATCCAAACCAGCTGCGGCGAGCAACTCTACAAAATTTTGAACAGTCTCTTTATGAAAGTTTGCAACCCTAGCTTTTTTATCTGTTACGTCTAAACCTTTCACTAACGATGACTTTTGAGTCGCAACACCAACAGGACAGGTATTTCGATTGCATTCTAAGGCTTGTATGCATCCAAGAGCCATCATCATGGCTCTAGCACTGTAACAGACATCCGCACCCAAGGATATTGCTCTGAAGATATGAAAGCCTGTTACGATTTTACCCGATGTAATAATTGATATATCTTTTTTTAAATCAAACCCAATCAAGCAGTTGTATACAAAAGCAAGACCATCTTTATAAGGTGTTCCCACAGAATTAGAAAATTCTAATGGTGCAGCACCAGTACCACCCTCTCCACCGTCGACAGAGATAAAGTCAGGTTTGATCCCAGTATGAATCATCGCCTTACATATGGCTATAAATTCGCTTTTATGTCCAACACACAATTTGAAGCCAATTGGTTTTCCACCAGACAAATCTCTCATCTGTTTAATGAAATTTAACAAACCGATAGGGTCTTTAAATGCTTTGTGATATGGAGGCGAGTTTACATCCTTACCCATTTCTATATTTCGGATTTCAGCTATTTCTTTGGTTACTTTTCCTGCAGGAAGTATGCCGCCATGCCCTGGCTTCGCTCCTTGTGATAATTTTAATTCAATCATCTTCACATTATCGTTTGCTGTCCTTTTTTTAAACAGTTGTGGATCAAAACCGCCGTCTTTAGATCGACAACCAAAATATCCTGTACCGACTTGGTAAATAAGATCGCCATTAAATTTATCATGATAAGGAGAGATACCTCCTTCTCCTGTATTGTGCGCAAAGCCACCAATTGCTGCTCCTCCATTCAAAGCCATAATTGCGTTTTTACTGAGCGAACCAAAACTCATTGCCGATACATTGAATATGCTACATGAATAAGGTTGCAAGCAATCTGGTCCCCCAATCAAAACTCTTGGGTCACTGTCAATGTCGTGATGATCTAGTGCTGCAATGCTGTGATTCATCCATTCATATCCGTCAGCATACACATCTAACTGAGTTCCAAATGGCGAGGTGTCACTTTCATCCTTCGAACGTTGATAGACGATATTTCTCATTAATCTAGAGAACGGTTTACCTTCAGTATCCGGCTCTATAAAATATTGGTACAACTTTGGTCGCAACCACTCCGCCCAAAAACGGCCATGTCCCAGAATAGGGAAATTTCTAGTGATGCTATATGTTGTTTGAGAGACATCATATAGTGCCCAAATGGCGAATGGAACGACAATACCAAGTGCCCACCAAAATCCAGATGATACAAAAACCGCCAATGCTGCAAAGGCAAGCATTAACCCAATAATAATAACAAGCACAATAGTTCTGACCATTCTCCTACATTTATGTCATTAAGATAACTCTTAGAATTTTAATCAAGTACTTTCAAAAGAACAAAGCCAACATCTCACCTAAATCTGATTTCTTTTAGCTTAAATACAGACACATCCGTTTTGATTTAATGTTTTAGCTCTTTGGAGTCATTTTTGATATATGGTAATTAATTATAGTATACAATGGACTGGAAAACAGCTATAAGTGCATATAAATCCTATCTTATATTAGAAAGGTCCCTTTCTGGAAATTCAGTTGAGTCGTACTCGAGGGATGTGAAAAAATTAGCTGTATTCAGTATTGATCTACTGCAAATCAGTAACGTGACAATGATCAATCATGAAGAATTGCAGGTCTTTTTAGTGCATTCTAATAAGATTGGTCTATCGGATCGAAGTCAAGCTAGACTTGTATCTGGTCTGCGATCATTTTATAAATTTCTTTTGTTAGAGAATATAATTCAAGATGATCCAACGGAGTTATTAGAATCACCAAAGCTTAGTCGAAAGATTCCAGATTTTCTGACATCAGAAGAGATTAATGCTGTATTGGCTTCTGTTGATTTGAGTCATGCTCAAGGTCACCGAAATCGAGCAATTTTAGAGACACTCTATTCTTGTGGATTGCGTGTATCGGAATTATTAGACTTAAAGATTTCTAATTATTTTCCACATCTAGGTTATTTGAGAGTTATTGGTAAAGGAAATAAAGAAAGGATTGTTCCCATTGGATCTGAAGCGATAAAGTATAATGAGATTTATCTGTCATCAATTAGGAATCATCTGCGTATAAAAGATGATTTCCGAGATTATCTTTTTTTGAATAGGCGAGGGCGTAAGTTGTCACGAGTCATGATATTTCACATAGTCAAAAAAGCTGTCTCAGATGCGAGTATTGATAAGGTAGTCAGTCCGCATACCTTTAGACATTCATTTGCGACTCACTTAGTAGAAGGCGGTGCGGATTTAAAATCCATCCAAGACATGTTAGGACACGAATCAATTACAACGACAGAAATCTACACACATTTAGATACTCAATACTTAAAGGATACTATCTTGTTGTACCATCCAAGACATACAAGCGTTCAATAGTAGATGAAGATATTTTTTGTGGCCAACTATATTTGTGTTGTGAGTGCGATATGTTGCATGTCGTGTGCTCAACCTGCCAATCCAACAGGTGGTCCAAGAGATGAAGAGCCTCCGATGATTCAAGAAAAATCATCTACACCTAATGAACAAGTATTCTTCACCAAACAAGACATTAGAGTTGTCTTTGACGAATTTGTCAATGTAGAAAGTCCGAATACCAATGTTCTCATCTCACCTCCATTAGATGTGAATCCTAAAATCTACACAAGAGGCAAAGAAGTGCGTGTTGAATTTAGTGATGAGACCGAACTAAAAAAGGATGCAACATATGTCCTAAATTTTGGTGACGCCATTCGGGATTTTAATGAAAGTAATAAGCTAGAAAATTATAGTTTCATTTTTTCTACTGGTGCATTTATCGATTCGCTAACAATTAATGGCAATGTCAAAGATGCCTACACTGGGGAACCAGCCAGTGAAGTATTGGTCATGTTGTATGATGAATTTAATGATTCAATTGTCTACACAAGTCGACCTTTTTATTTTGCCAAAACTGATGATGATGGAAAATTTGAAATAAAAAATATCAGGGAAGATGAGTTCAAACTCTTTGTACTAAAAGATGAGAATGCCAATTATAAATATGATTTGGATTCAGAGAAAATAGGATTTTTGGAAGAACAGGTGATCGTCTCTGATACAATAAATGGAGCATCCTATGACATTAAACTATTCTTGCCTAATCAAACCTTTGCACTCAAGGAATACAATGCAGATACTTATGGAAAAGTTGAATTAAGATTTACAAATGATCCAGAAAAAACAGAGATAACTAGTTCCATCAGCATGCTTCATGAATATGTTGAATTGGAAAAAGAAAACAAGATAATATATTGGTACACCATGCCTAGAGATACATCATTTGAGCTGTTTATAAATCGTGATGATTTGACGGATACGATTCTATTGAGGGCAAGATCTAAAGCCGAATTTATAGAAGAAAATGAATTCAAATTAAAGGGCAATTCTTTGACTGCTAACGCTAAGCTCATACCAGGGACCAAACTGACTTTTGAATTTAATGCTCCACTCAAACAAGTAGATTCTGCAGCTTGTTTGCTACTGATTGATTCTATAACAATACAGCCCTTGGATTGTGAGATAGACAGTTTATTTCCTCATCGTTTAGTCGTAAATGATGAATTCAACATAATAGATTCTACATATGGAATTCAACTCGACAGTGGTAAAATAGTCTCTATTTATGATCAAGTGACAGATGACATTGAATTAATATTTAGTACAGCAGTCAAGGAAGATTTCGGACTAATAACATTTAAATTGGCAGACGATTTGTTCTTGGATAGTATTTACTATATTTTAGAATTATTAGATAGAGATAATGAGGTGTATAAACAAACAACAATCACTGGTATACAAGATTCACTTTTGATATTTGATCTCATTCCGCCTGCACAATATTCTGTAAGATTCATAGAAGATGTAAACCGTAATGAAAAATGGGATCCAGGATCTTACCTAGACAAACGCTTTTCAGAACGAATAGCCTCAAAGTCATTAGAGGCCACTAGAGAAGGATGGGAAACAGAAGTTTTCATCTCTTCTGATATCTTTACAATACAAGCAGAGCCTGTTGGGACAGAAATAGACACGATAGAATGAAACTTTGGACAAAAGATTTGATTAAGATTTATGGCAAACGAGAAGTCGTAAAGTCAGTTTCCCTCGAGGTGAACCAAGGAGAAATCGTTGGTTTATTAGGTCCAAATGGAGCTGGAAAAACAACAACATTTTATATGACAGTTGGATTTGTACAGCCCAATAGTGGTTCAGTTTACTTGGATGATGATGAGATTACGCCATTAGCCATGTACAAACGAGCAAGAAAGGGAATTGGCTATCTCCCTCAAGAAGCATCAATATTTCGAAAATTAAGTGTTGAAGACAATATTTCTGCTGTACTAGAAATGACTAAATTGTCAAAGAAAGAGCAAAAAGATTCCTTGGAAAATTTGGTTGAAGAATTTGGTCTAGAAAAGGTTCGAAAAAATAGTGGAGACTCCTTATCTGGTGGCGAACGAAGACGAACGGAGATAGCAAGAGCCTTGGCGACGAACCCTAAATTTATTTTATTAGATGAACCTTTTGCAGGCATCGATCCGATTGCGGTCGAAGACATACAGGGAATTGTTCGGCGACTTAGAGATAAAAATATTGGTATTTTAATTACTGATCACAATGTGCAAGAGACATTATCTATTACGAATCGTGCCTATCTCATGTTTGAAGGAAATATTCTAAAACAAGGAACGGCAGAAGAATTGGCAGCAGATGAAGTCGTGCGTCGCGTTTATCTAGGTAAGAATTTTGAATTGAGACAATAACATGAATCGAATCCTATTAGTTCTTGTTTTTTTTGGGATAATCCTCTCATTTAGTTCTTGTTTTGAAGAACCAGAAGTCCAATTACTGCAAAGCGATAAAGAATTAATAGATTCTATCTATACAGAATCTAGGGATAGTTTACAGTTGGTTGTGGATTCACTATGTTTGACGAGGAGAAATTTAATTTATACATCATTGATTGATTCATTTAAGCAGGTACGTTTAAGCGAAATAGAAGAATTCTTAAAATGAAGAATGGATAACTAATGCGAACAATCATCATCGGTCTTATTTTTTTTAGTTTGGTCGCACTACTGTTTTTTGGTTTATTTAATCAACCTGTCAATCAAAACATTAGGGAAGTGAGACTACAAATGAGGACTGATGAACTAGTGAGGAAAGAGGAACTGTTCAAAGAAAAATTCTTAAAGAGATGTTTAGACGAACTATATGAAGAAGCGGAAACATATGTGGATTCACTTATCGCTTCACCAACTTTAAATCCAGTAAATGAACTGGATTCGTTGAGGAGACCTTATCGTCCAGACGCAAAATACAATAAAGAAATGGACACCAAGCGAGTGCCATTGGAACCTTTGTTTGATGAGGTAGATAGTACCCGAATGGAAGTTGGAGAATAAACTGCCACTCGTTAAATTTTAGCAAAATATTAAGGCTTTAATCTTTCTATTCGGCAACAATTTTGTGCAATTTTGTTATCATTTTAGTTAAAAAAATTAAGATAATGCAAGCATCAGTAGATATAGAAGCATTGAATCAACAAATCTATCAAGAGAGTGCTTTCTTGGAAGATTTGAATAATGAAGCATCCAGGGTCATTGTAGGGCAAAAGTATATGCTTCAACGTTTATTATTAGGCTTACTAGCTGATGGACATGTTCTATTAGAAGGGCTACCTGGATTGGCTAAAACTCTTGCAATCAAGACCCTGTCATCGGCAATTGGTGGTTCATTTAGTAGAATTCAGTTTACGCCCGATCTTTTGCCAGCGGACATCATCGGTACCATGATTTTCAATTTAAGCAAAAATGAGTTTACTGTCCGTAAAGGTCCTATTTTTGCAAATTTTGTATTAGCAGATGAGATCAACAGAGCTCCTGCCAAAGTGCAAAGTGCCTTGTTGGAAAGTATGCAAGAACGCCAAGTAACTATAGGTAAAGAGACGTTTAAACTCGATGCACCATTTTTGGTTTTAGCAACCCAGAATCCAATCGAACAAGAAGGAACTTATCCATTGCCAGAGGCGCAGACAGATCGTTTTATGCTCAAGGTGAAAATAGATTATCCGACAAAGGAAGAAGAAAGGATGATCATCAGAAAAAGTATTTCTGGAGAGACTGGTCAGAAAATAAACCCTGTCGTATCGACTGAGCAAATTCTGAAAGCTAGACAGTTGGTAAAGAAGATCTACATGGATGAAAAAATTGAGCAATACATTATAGATATTGTTTTTGCTACTAGAAATCCTAAAGATTATAAATTAGATAAACTAGCGCCGCTCATCTCTTACGGTGGTTCTCCTCGTGCTAGTATAAACCTTGCATTAGCTGCAAAGGCATATGCATTTATAAACAGAAGAGGTTATGTTATACCAGAGGACGTTCGTAATATATGCAAGGATGTCATGAGACATCGGATTGGAATCAGCTACGAAGCAGAAGCAGAGAACATTTCACAAGAAGATATTATAGTAGAAATTTTAAACAGTATTGAAGTACCGTAATTGATGGATGCTAATGACATTATAAAGCGAGTTCGTAAGATCGAGATAAAAACCAAAGGTCTTAGTAAACACATTTTTTCAGGTGAATACCAAAGTGCGTTTAAGGGCCGTGGCATGTCATTCAGCGAAGTGCGCGATTATCATTATGGAGATGATGTCAGAAATATAGATTGGAATGTGACTGCTAGAACAGGCAGTTCTCATGTCAAAGTATTTGAAGAGGAAAGAGAATTGACTGTCATGTTTTTAATAGACATCAGTCCATCATCTTTCTTTGGAACGGTCAACAGATTCAAAAGTGAAATCAATACGGAGATAAGTGCGACAATAGCCTTTTCGGCGATGAACAATAACGATAAGGTTGGTGCCATTTTATTTTCTGATCATATTGAAAAATACATTCCACCCAAAAAAGGAAAATCTCACATACTAAGGATCATAAGAGAGTTGGTCTATCACAGGCCAGAAGGTGTTAAAACAAATTTAGAAGAGGCGTTGGTCTATTTGAATAATGTGATAAAGAAACGAGCGACGTGTTTTGTCTTATCAGATTTCCTTACCGATAATTATGAATCGGCACTAACGATAGCATCTAAGAGACACGACATCATAGGTCTACACGTGTACGACGAAAAAGAAGAAGCACTCCCGAATGTAGGTTTAGTAAGAGTAAAAGATGCAGAAACTGGAAAAGAAAAAATCATAGATACTTCTTCTAAGAAATTAAGAAAGCAATACAACGATTGGTTTTTAAAACATCAACAATATTTTAAAGATGCATTCACTAAAACGGGTTCAGATACACTAAGTATTAAGACTGATGACGACTATGTTAAATCATTACTTCAATTCTTCAAACGACGAGGCAAGTGATGCGTTTTCTGATTACATGTGCTTTTATTTTTGTATCCATTTTTGGGATAAATGCGCAACTCACTGTTTCTGGTTCCTTCGAAAAAGACTCTGTATTAATCGGAGACCCAGTAACGTATACGCTTTCCATTAAAACGACTCCAGGTATACATATTATTTCTATTAGTGAATCAGCGCTTGATTCGATTATTTCTGGTGTGCAAACAGAGAAGCTGGCTCAAGCGGATACCACAAAAGTGCCAGATCCTGTAGTTTCCGATTACGAAATAACATCTTTAGGCCGATGGAAAGATAGCGACAATAATGGCTTATTCGATAGTAGTGAATTGTCCTTTGATACAACAAAAGCTGGTACAGAACTACTCCTAGAAAACACCTTCGAACTGGTGTTTTGGGATCCAGGCCCTCAAGGCTTGCGTCATCCGCAATTAAATTTTCAGTTTGCTGACTCTATGTATCAATATCCTTATTCGGGAGTGAGTCAAGTGTTCGTAGCACCACCTTTTGATTTAGCAGATCTGGAGAGTGATTCCATTGAAGTAGCAGGTTTGAAACCTATCATCACTGAAGGTAAAAACATTACCGATTATTATTTTTTGTTCGTCATTCTAGCAGCGATATTAGGCTTGGCTTTAATCTGGTACTTAATAATTAAAACGAGATCTAATAATAATGATGATGCCGTTAAGCAGCCAGAAGTGATAAAGCCAGCGCACGTTATTGCCCTTGATAAATTACAACATTTAGAAAAAGAAGAGCTTTGGCAAAAAGGTGAAATCAAAGAATATCAATCAAAATTGACATTTGCGATACGGGAGTATTTGGAAAATAGATATGACATCCTGGCCTTAGAGTCGACTACAGACGAAATCGTGAGAGAACTCAAGCAACATGATTTTGCGACTGATGATGAGATGGCATTAAAGGAAATATTACAAGTGGCTGATTTGGTCAAATTTGCAAAAGCAAAACCTGATGAGTCAGTCCACGATCGATTTTTACACAAGGCAGTTGATCTTGTGGAGAAGACTAAAGTTCAATTAACAGAAGAGCAAAAGCTTCAATTGGAGCAAAATGAAAAACTAGCGGGAAACATCTCGAACAAGACCATCAGAGAAAGTAACATTGAGACTCGTGGAGATATTATGAATGTCGAACCACAACAAGTAAAAGCATTGAACTTGCAAACTGAAGGTTTGACTGAAACTAAAGAGCTGCCAGTATCAGATAAAAGCTCAAAACAAATTTTTGTTCAAGGTGAAAATTCAGACGTTTTAGATTTAGGAATATTAGATTCAAATAGCGAGAGTGTGGTGCTCGCTAAACCAGCTATGAGACTATTGGCCTTTTTAGTAGATTCCTTTATTCTAAATGTTGTCATGGGTACACTTGCTGTGATAATGTATTATTTCATAGATATAGATAAGATGGGCGAAGGGGCAAAGTCTTCAACATCTACTTTAATCTTATTCCTTATTTTAATGTTCACTTTCTTTTCTATTCCAATGATTTATTTTGTTGTTGGAGAAAGTAAATATGGAAAGACTTTAGGAAAAAAGTTATTTAAAATAAAAGTGGTTAATCTAAATAATGCTTTAATCGGAAAGCGTAGAGCTCTTGGAAGAAATTTATTAAAGGGTGTTTGCTCGCTGTTTTTATACCTTCCATTTCTGTCTGTATTTTTTACAAATAGGAAACAAGGGATTCATGATAAAATTTGTAAAACACTAGTAATAGAAGATGTAAAAAATTAATGAATTACCTTTTCCCAAATATAGCATTCGTACATCCAGCTTTTTTAGTATTGCTGTTGCTGATACCGATCATGGCTCTTTGGCAACGATGGAAGAAACGTAAAATGAATACGAGTTTTACCCTGCCAAGTCTTGAAGCGATAGATAATATAAATACATTGCGAAGTCGACTGGTACCGCTATTGCCTTGGTTGCGTGGTCTAGCCTGCGCTGCTTTTATCATTGCATTGGCACGACCTCAACTCGCGTTAAAAGAAGAACAAATTAAAGCAGAGGGTATTGATATCGTGTTGGTGATGGATCTGTCTAGTAGTATGCTGGCACAAGATTTCAAACCTGATCGCTTGCAAGTATCCAAACGTGTTGCCATAGATTTCGTTGATAAGCGACCATACGACAGGCTTGGACTGGTGGTATTTGCAGGTGAGAGTTTTACACAATGTCCCCTCACCACAGACCACAGAGTTGTCGTTGATTTTTTAGCTAACCTTCAATGTGGTTTACTCGATGACGGTACTGCAATAGGTATGGGTTTAGCCTCAGCAGTCAATCGGGTAAAAGATAGTGAATCAAAAAGTAAAATTGTCATATTGTTAACGGATGGAGTCAATAATGCTGGCTATATAAAACCCGGTACTGCATCAGAAATAGCAAAAGAATTTGGCGTTAAAGTATACACCATTGGTGTCGGTAGCATGGGCACAGCCTTGTCACCAATCAGTAGACGTAGCGATGGCAAATACGTATTTGGAAAAGCTAGGGTAGAAATTGATGAGGAGTTGTTGCGAAAAATTGCATCGGATACTGGTGGGAATTATTATCGTGCAACGAATGAGCAAAGCTTAGAAGCAATTTATGCGCAAATAGATCAGTTGGAAAAAACAGAAATAGATGTTACTACTTTTAAGCGATACAGTGAAGAGTTTAGAAGTGTCCTCATCTGGGGGTTGGGATTTTTATTATTAGAAGTATTATTGAAATTGACGGTCTTACGAACCTTACCATAAATCGAAGTAGAATAAATGTTTAGATTCGAAAATAGTGAATACTTGTATTTATTGGCCATAGTGCCAGTATTGCTGCTGTTGTATTTTCTATTTAAAGCTTGGTTTAAGCATGAGTCATTGAAGCTGAGCGAGGATAAATTATTTCAAAGATTGTCTCCACATTTTTCATGGACTAAGAAACATTTGAAGTTTGGTTTGTCGTTATCAGCTATAGCTTTTTTATGTATTGCATACGCAAATCCTCAATGGGGAAATAAAAAAGAAAAAGTGCGAGCGCAAAGTTCTGATGTGTATATCGCGTTAGATATATCACAAAGTATGATGGCTGAAGATATATCGCCTAATAGATTGGAACGAGCAAAGCGATTGACTCAAAATATTGTAAGAAGCATAAAAGGCAATAGAATCGGCCTCATTTATTTTGCAGGAAGTGCTTATCTACAGATGCCGTTGAGTAATGACTATGCAGCAGCAGAAATCTTTTTATCATCTGCTAATACAGGTCAAGCAGGCACTCAAGGAACTGCTATAGTAGAAGCCATTGATCTCGCCTTGAGAGCCTTTGAAGAAGACAAACAATATCAGCGATCGTTGATAATTGTTACGGATGGAGAGTCTCATGATGATGAAGCTGTTGCAAAAGCTGCAGAAGCTTTAGAAAAAGGACTTGTCATTTTTACTGTTGGTATTGGTACAGAGGAAGGAGGCTTTATTCCATATCAAGACAGAGGACGCGAAGCATTTAAGAAAGATAAAGATGGCAATCCTGTCAAAAGCGCATTAAATATTGATCTGTTGCGAGAGCTTGCTGAGAATGGTGGAGGACAATATTATTTGGTGCAAGAAGGAAATCAGATCATTACTGAATTAAAATCAGAAATAGATCGTTTGGAAAAACGTGAAGTAGAGCAGAGATCGTTTTCAGAGTATGCAAGTTATTTCCAATACTTTTTGGGGGTTGCTTTATTGTTGTTGTTTATTGAATATTTGATTTCTAATCGAGCGAGTCTGTCAAAAGGAAAGTCGATTTTTGAAATATAAAATGATCTGATGAGTTTTATGAATATGATTAGAGTTAGTATCATAAGTATAACATTAGTTTTTACCTGGTTTTTGTCTTACGGACAGACAGCGCATACATTCCTTATGGATGGTGACTCTTTTTATGAGCAAGGTGATTATGATATAGCAGAAGAAAAATATAAAAAAGCTTCTGAGGAAAAGCGAACACTTAAAAGTGAATTTAATCTCGGAAACTCTTTATTCCAATTAGACAGATATGAAGAAGCAGCCACACAATTTGAGCGGTCATCAATCATTGCCTCATCTGATACTGAAAAAGCAGATGCTCTTTACAATATGGCAAATACATTTCTAAAAGAACAAAACCTAGATGACGCTATTGAAAACTACAAACAGGCAATCAAATTAAATCCATCAGATATGGACGCCAGACGAAATCTATACTTATCAAAATTGATGCAAAAACAACAACAGGAACAGGAGCAACAACAACAGCAGCAAGATCAGCAAAATCAAGAGGAGCAGGACGAGAGCCAAAGTGAGGATCAACAACAACAAGAGCAGCAACAAAATGAAGATAGCCAACAACCAGATGAACAGCAGCAATCTGAAGAATCACAAGTTGACGATAATACAGAAGAAGCGACTGAAGAGGAAGCTCAACAACTAAATAAGGAAGACGCAGAAAACCTTCTTCAGATTATTGAAAACGAAGAAAAGCGTGTACAAGAAAAATTACGTAAAGTATCAGGAAGTAAAAAGAAGCCAGAAAAAGATTGGTAATTTGTAAATAATTCATGATGAAACTAATCATCCTTTTATTCTTTGGGATTGTCTACTGGACCACAGCGGTAGGTCAAATACAAAGTTTTACGACAGAAGTAAGTACCGATACTGTACTAATTGGTAATTACATTGAAGTGAAATTTGTCTTAGTTAATATTGATGGTAAATTCGAAGCACCTAGTTTTGAAGGCATGCAAGTCGTAGGAGGTCCCAATCATTCAAGCAGTATGTCATCCATCAATGGTGATGTCCGTAAGCAAAGTTCGTATAGCTATTATGTCGAGCCTCTGACAGAAGGAGAGTACTACATAGATCCAGTATACATGGAAACTGAAGAACGGACATGGGAGTCTGAACCAATAAAAATAATAGTCATAGCAAATCCAGAAGGCATCATCAAAAAGCCGTCATCAACCAATTCATTCCAATTTGAATTTGGAGATATATTTGGTGATAATCCCTTTTTCGATAGAAAAGAAAGCGATGAAGATCCCAAAAAGAAATCGAAAGTAAAGGTTAGGAAAATTTGATGAGACAGTTTTTATTTCAATTGATCATTGCTACTGTTTTCTCCTTTCCAGTGTTTTCTCAGCAAGCAACTTTTACGGCAAGTGCAAATGCAAAGCAAGTGCTAGAAGGAGGTTATTTTGATGTCACCTTTACATTGAATAATGCAGAAGGCAAACAATTTACACCACCAAAATTTCAAAATTTTAAAGTAGTCGGGGGACCTAATCAGTCGACACAAATGTCTATAGTCAATGGTCGGATGTCTAAAAAGATGAGTTTTTCATACAGTGTAGTTGCTCCCAAAATAGGAACATACACAATAGCACCAGCTTCCATTGTTGCGAATGGTAAAACTTTAAAATCAACTCCAATTAGAATAGAAGTGGTCAAAGGAAAGAAAGCTGTTGCAGGTAGGAGTGATTCTACCGAACCAGAAATTTTTGTTCAATTGGAGTTGTCAGATTCTACAGTATATATCGGACAACAGATCACAGCTAAATTTGTTTTGTATACCACTAAAGATGTCAGCAACGTTAATTTTTTGACAGAGCCAAGTTATGAAGGGTTCTTCAGTAAGCGTGTGCGTAATCTGAGTGATGCAGCGGAGAGAGTAATCATTGATGGCGTACAGTACACGAGGAAGTCATTGCGGACTATGGCGATATTTCCGCAGCAGACAGGAAAGTTTACTTTGGATCAAGTGTTCCTCAATCTTGGATTGCCAATCGATGATGGAAGACGAGGTAATAGTTTCTTTTTCAATCGGACAAAACCATTTAGAACAAATACTGAAGCCGTTGATATTGAAGTGTTGCCAACTCCTGCTAATGCCCCAGCTTCATTTTCTGGAGCTATTGGAAAGTATACAATGTCGGCACGAGTAGATAAAACAAGTATAACTACAGATGATGCTTTGACAATGACGATGCAGGTGCAAGGTATCGGAGATGGTAAATTTGTGCAGGCACCGCAGCAAGTCAACCCAGCTTTTGATGTCTATGATCCTAATGTCTTGAAAGATGAATCTGAAATACGTGCTGATGTCATTCGTGTATATAAAATCTTTGAATACTTGATGGTCCCTAAGGAGAAAGGAAGAGTAATTGTGAGGCCTGAATTTACCTATTATGACGTAGATAGTAATGAATATATTACACTTTACTCAAATCCTCATCGTGTCAATATCTTACAGGGAACTGGAAGTCAAAAAGCACAGGTAATCGATAAAGATAATTTAGGCGAACTAAGTGAATATGCTTTTTCTGATACAACTTTATCTAAAGGGAAGCCCTCATTTTTTGGCTCAGCTTTGCACTTGTCTCTTATCGGCTTACCATTCTTGTCGATGATTGGATTGGTTTTTTACAAACGTAAAGAGTTAGCAGAAGCAGCTATTGATCCCAAACTGAAAAGACAAACAGCAGCACAAAAAATAGCCATTGCACGATTAGAGGCTGCTAAAGCGGAAAAGGAGAAAGGGAATGTCAAAGAGTTTTTTACTGAAATAAATAAGAGTATTTATGGCTATATAAGTGATAAATACATGATGCAAAATGCCGAATTAAACAAAGCAAGTATTACTAGTTTACTCGTTGAGAAAGCGAATAGACAAGACCAAGTGCCTGTATTCGAAGAGATTATAGATGCTTGTCAAATGGCTATGTATGCTGGTGCAAGTATAGAGAAAGTAGATCTCATTTATCAGAAATCAATTGGCTTAATAAGTACTTTAGAAGAAGCATAATTTTATAGGCTTACACCACATTTAGTTGTCGCAAGAGTTTACCTTTGCGCTTTAAATCGAAAATGGCATGAAGCGAAGTCGAATCAAACAATTATTGCAATCAGAATCTGTTGGACATGAAGCCACTGTGTGTGGTTGGGTCCGTACATTTAGAAATAATCAGTTCATCGCACTCAACGACGGGACCACAGTCAAACCACTACAGGTTGTTGTTGATAGAGAAAATACGGATGAAGGCTTACTAAAGAGGATCACAACAGGTGCAGCAATAAAAGTGGTAGGCAAACTTGTGGAGAGTCAAGGAAGTGGTCAGAAGGTAGAAATTTATGCCAATCATATAGAAATACTAGGGGATAGCGACCCAGAACAATATCCTCTACAACCTAAAAAACACAGCCTAGAATTTTTGAGACAAATTCATCATCTGAGATTTCGGACTAATACCTTTGGGGCGATATTTAGGTTGAGAAATTCAATAGCATTCGCGATACATCAATTTTTCAACGAACGCGGATTTGTCTACATGCATTCACCTATCATCACTGGCTCAGATGCAGAAGGAGCAGGAGAGATGTTTCAGATCACCACATTAGATTTAAATAATGTGCCAAAAACTGATGATGGTGTTGTTGATTACAGCAAAGACTTTTTTGGTAAGATGACCAATATCACGGTATCCGGTCAATTAGAAGCCGAACTTGGCGCATTGGCATTTGGAGATGTATACACCTTTGGTCCGACTTTTAGAGCAGAAAATTCAAATACATCAAGACACCTAGCTGAGTTCTGGATGATCGAGCCAGAAATGGCGTTTTCGGATATCACTGACAATATGGACAATGCAGAGGCGATGCTTAAGTATGTCATTCAATATTGCTTGGATAATCATGCTGATGACTTAGAGTTTTTGGAGAAGCGATTAGAAAATGAAGAGAAGCAAAAACCAGCAAACGAGAGATCTCCAATGCCTTTAAGAGAGAAACTTCAGTTTATCATTGATAATGATTTTGAACGATTGACCTACTCAGAAGCAATTGAGATTTTGCTTAGATCAAAGCCAAATAAAAAGAAGAAATTTCAATTTGTCATCGAAGGCTTTGGTGCTGACTTGCAATCTGAACACGAGCGATACTTAGTGGAAAAGCATTTTAAAAAGCCTGTCATTTTAATTGATTATCCCAAAGAGATCAAAGCATTTTACATGCGTCAAAATGAAGATGACAAAACAGTGGCTGCGATGGATATATTGTTTCCAGGTATTGGCGAAATTGTCGGTGGTTCTCAGAGAGAAGAAAGATTAGATAAGCTATTGAAACGCATGGAAGAGATGAATGTGCCAAAAGAAGAAATGGAATGGTTCCTCGACACAAGACGATTCGGTACATGTGAACATGCTGGCTATGGTCTAGGTTTCGAGCGTCTGGTTCAGTTTATTACAGGAATGGGCAACATCCGAGACGTCATTCCAAGTCCTCGATATCCTGGGCACTGCGAATAAGTTGATGAGGCAACAAAAAATCATAATTCATACATAATAAATTTTAAATCATACATCTGCTAGCTTTGAACGCTTTTGTATACAAGTGATTTAAGATTTATGATATCAGATGTAAGATTTCTGATTTAGGTGAACAACAGAAGAAGTCAACCATATAAATGCTAACGATGAATAAAATAACTCCTCAGCATCTTGAAGTTCTACTTGTCGATTTTGTATCTAGAGATTGTTTGCCAATGGGAAGATTGGATGATATAAAAAGATAAAACAATGAATTGATAGCTATTTTTGTGACAAGCATTCGCACTCTTGGTGGCAACAAAAAATCATAATTCATACATCATAAATTTTAAATCATACATCTGCTAGCTTTGAACGCTTTTTGAATACAAGTGATTTAAGATTTATGATATCAGATGTAGGATTTCTGATATCATAAATCAGGATTAATTAGTCATAGATATTATGACGTCTTAAGCTCATCTCTAGGATTACCGATATGAGTGCCATTTGCAATTTTTGCGCGCTTGTGAACAATGACAATTCCTTTGCGAATTGAATAGTGCTCTGTTTCCGTATCATCTAAACTTTCATCTCCAACAATGGTGACATTGTCTCCAATAAAGACGTGCTTTTCGATAATGGCATTTCTGATGTAGCAGTTCTTGCCAATTCCCATAGAAATCTCTTCAGGTTTCATATCTACGGTAAATTGAAAACGGTCGTTACCCATGAGGTATGTGTCGATGACCATTGTACCTTCCCCAATCCTCGATCGTAAACCGACGATTGTATTTTGAATAAGCTCTGCATAAATCAAGCAACCTTCTGCGACAAATGCCTCACGGAGGATAGTTCCAAAAATTTTGCTTGGCGGCAATTGTCTGGATCTTGTATAAATCCCAAAGTGTTTATCAAACAAATTAAAGTCTGGACTTGGTTTTGTCAGTGCAATGTTGGCTTCATAAAAGTTGCGTATATCTCCGATATCATTCCAATAACCACCGTAAGAATAACTGTATACATCACGTTTTGCTACAATAGCAGCTGGAATAATTTCTTTGCCAAAATCCGTCATGTCACGGTATTTGTCTAAGAGTAATTCTTCTAAGACAGTCTTGGAGAAAATATAAATACCCATGGATGCCACATAGTATTTGCCTTGATCTGTATATTCTTTAGCGACAGCGGATTTCCATTTAGGTAATTCTGACGCTGGAGGTTTCTCTACGAATGAAGAAATCTTTTGATCGTCAGCCACTTTCATAATGCCAAAAGCAGTAGCGTCTTCTGCGACTACAGGAATGGTTGCAATAGTAATTTCCGCTTTATTTTCAATATGTGATGTCAGTAGTTCTTGTAAGTCCATCTGATACAATTGATCTCCTGATAGAATGATCACATATTCTGCATCCCGATGTCTTGTATTGGGCCAACTTTGTCTTACCGCATCAGCTGTTCCTTGAAACCAGTCGCCGCTTTCTCTTGTTTGTTCTGCTGCGAGAATATCCACATAACCATTGCTAAACATATCAAATCGATAACTGTGCGTTATGTGTTTGTTTAAGGATGCAGAGTTGAATTGAGTCAAAACATAAATGTGTTGTAGGCCAGAGTTTAAGCAGTTAGAAATGGGGATATCTATCAATCTGTATTTACCTGCAATAGGCACTGCTGGTTTTGATCGAGTTTTTGTTAATGGATATAATCTTGATCCGACTCCACCACCTAAGATGAGGTTTATCGTTTTGTTATTAAGTTCTGTCGTTAAGGCTCTCATATATGTTTTGATATTTTTTTGTGGACGCTTCCCAGGAAAAATCTTCTGCGATGCAATTTGCTCTAAGTTGGTTAAAAAGTTTTGAATCTTTAAAAATATTGGCTGCTTCTTTTATTGCTTTGATAACAGTCTTGACTGATAATTCTGTTAATTTAATACCTGTCCCACCTTTAGTCTTGTGGTCTTTGACACTGTCGATCAATCCACCTGTACTATTTACAATCGGGATTGTACCATATTGCATGGCATAGAGTTGGTTGAGACCACAAGGCTCATGACGTGATGGCATAATCAAGAAGTCTGAGCCAGCATATATCTGATGGGCTAGACCTTCGTCATATGCTAAGTTAATACCGGTAGTTTCTGGATATTTTTCTTTGAGTAATTTGAATTGATCTTCTAGATAAGGATCTCCAGTACCAAGCATGAGTATATTGATGTCTGAATTCTCTTGCAGTAATTGATGTGTCGCATAAGCTAAGATGTCAGCACCTTTTTGCTCGACCAATCTCCCAATAAAGCTGATGGTACAATTGGAAGGGTTTATATTTAATGTTTCACACAGCGCTTTTTTATTATCTAATTTGAATTTTTTAAACGAACGCTTTTCAAGTTTAGCGAGATAACTGTCTGTTTTTCGATTCCAAACAGAACTGTCAATCCCATTTAAGATGCCAGAACACTTTTCGCTTTCATTATTGAAAATCCACTCTAGACCACCTGCGTCTGCTTCTAGTTCTTTTAGGTAGCTAGGCGAGACAGTGGTTACCCAATCTGCACAGCGAATCGCTGAAGCTAGAGGATTGATGCGGTTATTCCAATCAAGTAGTCCAGATTTCCAATTGTCAAAAGCGGCAATCAGGTATTGTCGGTCCCAGCCAAATGAGCCTTGATAAGCCAAATTGTGAATGGTGAGTACTGTCTTTAAAGACTTTAAATTTGAATAGTCATACGAGTACTTAATCATAAACGGTATCAAACCAGTATGATGATCATGGACATGCAAGACGGAATAAGAATTTTCTATACTACTCAACCAGATCAATACTGCCCGTTGAAAACATACCCATCGTTCGACATCATCTTCAAAGTAGCCATCAGCAGTTCCGTATACGCCATCTCTGTCAAATTTTCCTGGGATGTCAACCACAAATAATGAAAATCCAAGATCAATAGAAATAATTTTCTGAATTGAAAATTCAATTGTCTGTCCAGGAAACCAAAATGTGTTTTTGTAAATGGTTTCAGTTGTTTGACCTTGAAACCATTTAGTCCCATATTTGGGCATGATCACATCTGCATCTGACATGTATTTTGGGACGGCACCCACCACATCAGCCAAACCGCCTACTTTAGCAGCAGGATAGCATTCGGCTGTGATATGTAAAACTCTCATCTTTGAAAGATAATAAAAAGCGAATAGCAGATGAATTATTACACCCTGCTTTGTGTTATTTTTATAAATAAAGCCGAATGAAAGTTTTGATGGTTTGTCTTGGTAATATTTGTCGATCTCCATTAGCAGAAGGAATACTAAAGCATAAATGCAAAGCAAAAGGCTTGGATTGGGCGGTAGATTCTGCAGGGACAAGCGGCTGGCATGTTAATGAATTGCCAGACCCCAGATCCATAGCCACAGCAAAAGAAAATGGTATTGACATTACAGATCAGCGGTCACGAAAATTTCTCTCAGAAGATTATGATAGATACGATCTCATATTGGCAATGGATAGCTCCAACTATCAAGACATCATCAAGCTAGCACCTAGTGAAGCCTCAAAAGAGAAGGTGAAATTGATTTTAAATTATGTTTTCCCTAATCAAAATAAAGCTGTCCCTGATCCCTATTACAATGATGGATTTGATCATGTTTATGGTCTGTTGGACAGTGCCTGCGATCGTATTATCGAAAGTTACAGTAAATGAAATGACGACGTTTGAAATAATTCCATTGGTGAGGGAGCGGTTACCCTATTGCGAATGGATGTGATTTTAGAGAATACTACCACCTCGTCATTCGCCTTTGGCGAATGCCACTCCTCCATAGAGGGGAATTTTGCCCTTCTTTGCGAGAAATGTCTTTTCTGTCTAGTCCCAGATGAAGATCACCTAAATGATCCCAGTGAAAACAGAACGATTCGCTATTGTCTTTAACAAGATTTACGAGATGGTTAGGATACACACGATCTTGACAATCTGAAACATCAAGATCAAATATCATCACAAATGACCCAAACGGGGTCAAATATCACTATCCACGGATTTCACCCGTGGCGTAACAGAACGATTCGCTATTGTCTTGAACAAGATTTATAAGATGTGTAGGATGCAAACGATTTTGAAGATCTTAAACATCAAGATTAAATATCATTACAAATGACCCCAGTGGGGTCAAATATCACTATCCACGGTTTTCACCTCTGGCGTGACAGAACGGTTCGCCGTTGTCTGGAAGACGATTCCCACCAAAGGTCGACAGGTGGTTTATAAGATGGATAGGATGCATACGATCTTGACGATCTTAAACATCAATATCAAATATCATCACAAATGACCCAAGCGGGGTCAAATATCAATAGCCACGGGATTCACCCGTGGCGTAACAGATCGATTC
>Ga0209187_1001805_pt1 | contig 23029 bp, 19 predicted proteins | sample BantaG_FD_187430 | JGI IMG/M metagenome (GOLD analysis project Ga0209187, IMG submission 187430) | Marine algal microbial communities from Bantry Bay, Ireland - BantryBay_4 metaG (SPAdes) (version 2) | ecosystem: Host-associated > Algae > Red algae > Unclassified | place: Bantry Bay, Ireland...
TAACAATATCAAAAATCCACCCGTTGCATCCCCACAGCGTCCAGTACAGCAGCAGCAGAGAAGACCAGCTTCTAAGTTTAATGTGGGTGATGTAGCTCCAGACATTGCTTTAGAGAGCCCAGATGGTAAAAAGTACAGCCTAAATGACCTCAAAGGACAAGTGGTCTTATTAGATTTTTGGGCTAGTTGGTGTCGTCCATGCCGTAAGGAAAACCCGTCCGTGGTGAAAATTTATGATAAGTATAAAGACAAAGGCTTTACCGTATTTAGTGTGTCTTTAGATGGTTCTACAGACAGATGGAAGAAAGCTATAGAACAAGATCAATTGGCTTGGCCCTATCACGTTAGCGATTTGAAAAAGTGGAAATCTACCCCAGCCAGAGAATACGGCGTATCTAGTATCCCAAAAACATTCATGATCGATAAGGAGGGAAAGATCGCTGCAATTGGATTGAGAGGCGCGAGTAGTATTGAAAATGAGCTTAAAAAGTTATTGTAAAAAGGAGGTTTTAGGTATTAGGCCTTAGGTTTTAGCAGAATTGGAATGTAAACATATAGATGCGATGTACGTGAATTTTGATTCATGTACATCGCATTTTTATTGGATCGCATCCCAGTAATATTGTCGTGTATTTACTTTGCAGAGTATGCCAAAAGTAGTTGAACTACAGAGCTGAATTCATAATTCATAATTCATAATTCACCATTCATAATTATCTTACAGCTTATCTACCAATAACTTATACTTAGGATCCTCTACTACATTCACATCAATAATTTCCTCTGCATTTTTTAGGAGCACTCGACAATCCTTGCTCAAGTGTTTGAGGTGGACTACTTTGCCGACTTTTTCATATCGTTCAGTGATCTTATTTAGTGCCTCGATGGCTGACATATCAACAACTCGACTTTCTGCAAAATCAATATAAACTACCTCAGGGTCATTGAGTACATCAAACTTATCATTGAAAACAGAAATAGATCCGAAGAAAAGTGGCCCATATATTTCATAATGTTTAGCTCCATCATCATCAATGTGCTTTCTCGCACGGATACGCTTTGCATTATCCCAAGCAAAAACAAGAGCAGCAATCACCACACCTATGAGAACTGCAAGTGCAAGATTGTGAAGAAAAGCAGTTACTAGAGTCACCATCACCATGACAAAAATGTCTGATTTGGGCATCTTGTTTATTGTACCAAAACTGGCCCATTCGAAAGTTCCAATTGCTACCATAATCATCAAGCCTGTCAATGCAGCCATTGGCATCTGCTCGATCAGATTCGCACCAAACATGATGAAAACCAAAAGCATTACCGACGCAACTATACCTGATAATCGAGCTCTCGCACCAGAAGAAATATTGATCAAGCTTTGACCGATCATCGCACAGCCACCCATACCCGAGAAAAACCCAGAGAGGATATTTGCAGCCCCTTGTGCTACGGCCTCACGATTTCCTTGACCTCTAGTCTCCGTGATTTCATCTATAATATTGAGCGTCAACAAACTTTCTATCAATCCAACACCCGCCACAATTAGCGCATAAGGAAAGATGATAGTTAGTGTCTCTAAGGTTAAAGGGATCTCAGGAATATGAAAAGGTGGAAATCCACCGGATATAGACGCCATATCACCTACCGTCTTGGTGTCGATACCTGAGACTACTACTATACCAAAGATGGTTAAAATAGCCACAAGGGAGGAAGGTACAACTTTGGTCAGTTTGGGTAGTCCCCATATGATCAACATCGTGATCAGTACCAAGCCAAGGAATAAGTACATCGTACTGCCTGTGAGCCAAGCACCAGAATCATCTTTAAATTGATCCATCTGAGACATGAAGATGATGATGGCTAATCCGTTCACAAAACCAAAAATGACGGGATGGGGTACTAATCTCATCAGTTTCCCCAACTTGAAAACGCCGGCTAGGGCTTGCAGGATTCCAGCAACTATAACGGTCGCGAAGATGTACTCTACGCCGTGTGAAAGTGCGAGTGAGGCAATCACTACCGCGATAGCTCCTGTAGCACCAGATATCATACCAGGTCTACCTCCGAATATGGAAGTGATGAATCCCATCATAAATGCTGCATAAAGCCCCGTCAATGGCGACAATCCAGCTATCAATGCAAAGGCCACTGCCTCGGGGATTAGAGCCATGGCAACAGTCAATCCCGACAGGATTTCAGTTTTATAATCTACCTTTTGCTTTAAGTCAAAAAGATTTAAGTATTTCGTTGGCATATTATAGTTTCTTACTTCGCGGTACGTAGAAGCTTAAATTTATCATATTGATTAAGAGGGAATTTGCTTAAAAAATTCTACCTGTTTTTTTATAAGCGTGCAAAAGTAAACTATTCTATCAATTGTTGCTCATTTTCAAGTACTAATGAAGAAATACTGCATAAATCTCTGATTCCTAATTTTGATATTTTACGACCACATCGATAAGTTGTTATATTGGGGTAATGTTAGGGTTTGGAGGTGCCCTTTCATGATGGGGCTTGCCTACGAGGCCTGTACGCGCCATCATTACAGGTCGGGTCGTTCGTTACTACATCCATGCCCTTACCCAGCCCAGCCCTTGCCCTGCCTCGTCACAACAGCCGACGCGCATGGATATACCACTACCACCCCTCACCCGTCGCTCCTTTTGGTGTTCCTGCTAAGTCTCATCGCCAGTTGTTACATTTTACATTATACAAGCCTTGAATGGTCTTATTTTTTTATACCTTATTTTAATCTGCAATCAAAATTGCTACATAACAGTCAATCACTCCTTACGCACTACGATTGCTAGATTTTGCACTTATCTATAGGGCCAAACTATGTAATAGGATAGAGGTACTTATAGCGGCATTAAGAGATTCCGTTTGACTGCGTTTTGATTTGGATATAGTAAGTTCCTCATTGCATTTGTGGAGAAGATTGGGGGAGATGCCTTTGCCTTCATTCCCAATAATCAGTATCATTTGTTCTGGTTTATCAAAGTCGGAAAGCTTGGTACCATTTAATGTAGCGGCAACGAATTTATGATTAGGGAGTTCATTTTTAAGTTCATTCGAATCTATTGTGAAAATTTGAGTATGAAGAAAGCTCCCCATAGAGGATTGCAGCACCTTATTATTGTATATATCTACACAGTCTGGACTGCACAGCATTTGCGTCAATCCAAACCACGCAGCGCTTCTGATAATGGTGCCCAAATTTCCTGGATCTCTGATGCCATCTAGATAGAGGTGCATATTTATTGTAGGGTCGATTTTTTGACTTTCTATACTAGGCATAGCCACTTCGGCGATAACTTCACTAAAAGTTGTCAGGTTAGTGGCGGACTTCAACTGCTTAGAATCTGCTTCAAATAGGATATTTTCAAGTGGTTTTAATAAAATCTTATGAGTTTCAATCCAATTTTTCGTAGCATATACGCTTTTTACTACGTAAGATGAGTTAATCAATTCTCTTACTATTTTGTCGCCTTCTACTACAAATTTACGTTCTTGCAGACGATACTTTTTGAGTTGAAGAGACTTTAGGTATTTAATTTTATTTTTGCTCAGCATTTACAGCATTAAAGTTTGAAGAGTATAAAATTTACTACATACTATATCATAGCAATTGCGATTATTTTCTTTTGTACCTCTTGTAGTGTCAACAAGTATCTAGCCGAGGAAGATTACCTAATTACTCAAAACCAAATTGTCTTACAAGATACTGAAGACTCCGTAAAAGAGAAGGCACAATTAAGATATGAACTTTCTCAACTGGTCACCCAAGAGCCAAATAACAAATTCCTCTTCTTTTTCAGACCCGAGTTACATTGGTATTATACCACAAAACCAGTAACTGATGAAACCTCAAAGTTACATAAATTCTTTAGACGCAAATTTACAGAGCCTCCAGTTCTTTATAAGCGAGAAAAGATGGAAGAGACTGCTGTTTTTATGGAGAACTTTCTCAAGAACAAAGGTTTTTTCGATGCTAAAGTATTTCCAAGTAATACCCTAAAGAGAAGAAAGAAAGCCGAAATAACCTATGAGGTATTTCCAGGGAATCTATATAAAGTGGATACTTTAATTTATGAATCCAAAGATCCTACTTTGGATTCACTCAAAAATTGGTTGTCAAGAGAAACCTTATTGAAATCTGGTAAACCAGTAGATGTGAGCCTTTACAATGAGGAAGTAATTCGGGTTACAGATTCTCTACGAAACAATGGATATGCTTTTTTCTTTCCAGCAAATGTTGAGCCTTTAGAGACGGATACTACTGGATTAGGCTATGACCTTACCGTATATGATGAGTTGACAAAACCATTTAACGAAATTACCCATCGAAAATATAGGATAGGGAATATCAATGTGTACCCAAATTTTAATGGAGAGCTAGGGGCTATACATCAAGATACTGTAATATCTGGTCTTCATTTTAAAACACTGGATGGAGACATCGGAGTGAAAGCTAAGCAACTTAGAAGGAATATTTATTTCTACGAGGGAGACTTATTTAATCAATCTTTGATCACTGAAACCAACAAGCAACTAAATGCTCTTGGAATTTACAAATTTGTAAATATTAGAACCAATCCTGCTCTGGCGGAAGATTGTTTTATTAATGTGGACATAATTTTGTCAAAACAAGCTAAGCAGGATATTACTTTTGATGCTGACATCAATAATTCCGAACGCATTCTAACTAATCAGAAGAATATTTTCTTTGGTAACTCCTTGAATGTTTCCTATCTCAATCGAAATGCTTTCAATGGTGCGGAAAGATTTGGAATATCTCTTGAGGAAGGGGTAGAGTTTAATTTATCTACCCCAGATACATTGATCAACTCATTAGAATTTACGGGAAGGTTAGATTTGCGACTACCAGAATTTGTCGACATTCCGGGAACTTGGAAGCTCTTGAGTCTGCTCAAAATTGGAAATAGATCACTGATCAATAAGGAATTTTTGAGAGATATGAGGAAGGATGGAATCCCTACGGGGAGCTTTTCTTACAATTCTTTTAATTTGAGAAATTTCTACTCTTACAATTCAATTACCGCTGCTTTGCAGTATGATCTTAGGCGATCTGCAACAGAAAAATATACGATCACCACCACTGGATTAACTGTCTTTCAGTCCAATACTGAACCAGCCTTTGATGCTATTTTACAGAATAACCCCCTGCTTGCTGAAAGATTAGGTGCGAGGTTGATTTCTGGGGTACTGTACAGTGAATTGAATTATTTGAAGACAACGCCTCAAAGTAATTTGGGTGAAACTTGGCAATTCAGATTCAATCATGAGTTGTCTGGTGCAGAGGCGCTACTGGCTAATTATGTTTTCAAGGGTGGAAAATCTGCTTTCGATCTGCCAAACAATTTAGAATTTGCACATTTTAATAAGTTTGATTTCGATATCAGATATTTTAAGGAATTTAAAGATGGCAATGTATTGGGCTTGCGTACCGCATTTGGTGCTGCTTTTCCATTTTCAAAATTCTCTAATTCCGTTCCTTTTGTAAAGCAATTCTTTGTCGGAGGGCCAAATAGTCTACGAGCCTGGCGCATAAGAGAGCTTGGCCCAGGGGAGTATGAAAATCAAATACAGGCTAGCACATTCTTTCAGACAGGTGATTTTAAATTTGAATTTAATGCGGAATACCGTTTCAAGTTTATTCCATTCTTAAATATGGATGGTGCTATCTTTTTGGATGGTGGAAATATCTGGACCTTGGGAGAGGATACGGATAGACCTGGATCCCAATTACTTTGGAGTCCAAAAGAGAATGCAAATGGTGAACTAGTCGGCGATAACCTTATTGACCAGATCGCCTTGGGTACTGGGGTTGGAGTCAGGATCGATTTTACTTATTTTGTTTTAACTGTTGATGTTGGACTCAAACTATTGAGCCCTTTTGAATTAAAAAATGGCAGTAGATGGTATTTTGATGAGTACAAGAACGGTAGATTCTTCGATTTTGTCAATCCTAATCTGTTGTTTGGCTACCCATTCTAAGATGTTATTTCATTAAACTTTTTCTTCCATATACTTTACAGATGGGGCACTGATAAGGATCATGTCCACGAGCTGGACAGTATTCACGCCCAAAGAATATGATTTGGAGATGCAGTTTATTCCAAGATTCTTCGGGAAATAGTCGCTTGAGATCTTTCTCTGTTTTTACCACATTCTTTCCAGTACTGAGCGTCCAACGATAAGCTAATCTCTGGATATGGGTATCTACTGGAAAGGCAGGGACGCCAAAGGCTTGCGACATCACCACAGAAGCAGTTTTATGACCTACTCCAGGTAGTTTTTCAAGGGCATCTAAGTCTTGAGGCACTTCGCCTCTATGCTTGTCAATCAGAATATGAGATAGATCGTAGATTGCTTTCGATTTCTTTGGAGATAAGCCGCAAGGTCGAATGATGGCTTTGATCTCTTCTACATCCAATTGGCTCATCGTAAATGGATTGTCCGCCTTCTCGAATAAGAACGGCGTGACCTTATTGACACGTTCATCAGTACATTGAGCAGATAATAATACAGCTATCAAGAGGGTATAAGGGCTAGTATGATCCAAAGGTATTGGCACCGTCGGATACAAGTCCTCAAGTATTTTATGTATTTCTTTCGCTTTTTCTTTAGCAGATAATCTGACCATATTTAATCTAGATTAATTTTGCCATTCCGCTAAGAAAACGTTTGTATCCCTAGTTCCACCATTATTACGATTACTAGAAAAGACTAGATACTTTCCATCATAAGAAAACATAGGAAAGGCATCAAAGGTATCATCGTAGGTGATTTGCTGCAAGTCTGATCCATCCTCGTTGATAGAGAAGATATTAAACGCTCGTCCAGAAGGCTTATGATGATTCGTAGAAAAAAGTATTTTCTTTCCATCTGGATGGTAATATGGTGCCCAGTTTGCTTTACCTAATTTCGTAATCTGCTTGAGGTTGGAACCATCTACGTTACAGGTGTAGATTTCCATATTGGTAGGTTGAACTAAACCTCTGTCAAGGAATGATTTGTAATTGTCTACAGCTTCCTTTGTCTTTGGACGGGAAGAGCGGAATACCAATTTCTTTCCATCTGGCGAAAAGAAAGCACCTCCGTCATAACCTAGGCCGCTAGTCACTTGCTTAACATTATTACCGTCAATATCCATGGTATATAGTTCAAGATCGCCAGAACGCATGGAGGTAAAAACAATCATCTTACCATCTGGAGATAATGTAGCTTCTGCATCATAGCCAGGCTCTTTGGTCAATTGCTTGATTATTTTTCCATCTAAGTCAGATACAAAAATGTCAAAGGACTCATATATTGGCCAAACATATTTACCGTCTACTGACCGCGGTGAATCAGGACAGGCTTCATCAGCTAGGTGCGTGGAAGCATATAGTATAGATTTATCACCAGGCATAAAATAAGAACAGGTCGTTCTACCTTTTCCTGTACTCAATAATGGAGGTTTGCTATTCATCGCGCCGTTCAAGTCCATCATGAATATTTGATCACATTCGGCACCCCAAGCTTCATTACTAGCCTGAAAGACCAGTTTGCTATTATCAAAGCTGAAGTAAGCTTCCGCATTATCACCACCATTGGTCAGTTGTTTTAGTGTCTTGAAATTCTTCTCTTGGTCATTGATCAGCTTTTTAGGTTGAGTCGTCGGAGCAGAGGTCGGTTGCGATGTAGCTGTTTTAGCTGAGGGATTAGCTTCCGCTTTTTTAGAATCTCCAGAACAGTTGACTAATAATGCTATAAATAAGATAGGAAGTAAGATTCTCATATTATTGATTTTTGCAAAGATATTTTATTCACTTGAAGCGGCAAACTATTTCACTATTATTAGGTTGTCTATTAAGGCATAACGAAATGCCTCTTTAATTAAAATCATATCATGTTTAATTATATCGACCATATTGTATATGCAGTTACTGATCTTGCAATTGCCGTTGAAGACTTTTCTAATAGAACAGGACTAAAGGTTGTACAAGGTGGACAACATCTAGACCAAGGAACACATAACGCCTTGGTGCGAATAGATGAGAAAACATATCTAGAATTTATTGCTAAGGATCCTACCATCCCAAGTCCGGCATCTGGAACTTGGATGGGTCTTGATTTGATCAAGGAGAATAAGATCACAAGATGGTCCTTGGGTTCAAGTCGAATAGTAGCAGAAGCGAAGATGTTATCAGATTTTAATGGTGCTTTGGGGATTGTTGAAGAAGGTAGGAGAGCTAAGAGTGATGGTAGTACATTAAAATGGAAAATGACCAATGTGTTAGCTAGTCCTACAGTGGATGTCGTCCCTTTTTTATTGGACTGGGGTAATTCAGCTCATCCGACCGAAGGAATTACTAAAGCTGGTGCCATCATTGACTTTAAGATTTATACCAATCAAAAAGCAGAGCTGGCTAGGCTGTATGATACGCTTCACTTAAATTTAATAATCGAAGAGAGCGATACACCTAAAATGGAATTGGTATTGGGGACTCCAAAAGGACAGGTTACCTTGACTTAGTTAGTTAGTTAGTTAGTTTTAAGTGAGGGATCGAAAGGGCTTGGTCAAGATAATAGATACAACGGCATGCCTTGTCTGTTATATCGGGACGGTATACAAATACCTAAAAGTTTAGCTAATTAAAATTTATCTGTCATTAAGCTATCTACCGGGACAATTCTTACAACGCTTTCCCTTCTTTTTGTATTTTTTACAGCACTTCTTCTTGAGCTGCATTTCGATGATTGGTAAACTGTAGAATGAACTAGGAATCTCCCCAATAGGTAAATTGGATGAAGAGGTGTTTGGAACGAATGAAAGAAGCATATATCCTTTATTTGTGCGCAAGTTAATACTTTAATTAGACTAAGTCTAAATAAAAACGAAAATTTATATTTGTTAACAGATAGTTAAAATGTCAGTATGCAAAAGAATTGTTACGAAAATGTGTCTTTATACGATTTATCTTTCGTCACAATGCATGTAGACCATCCCCATCAAGGCCGATAGATCAAAACCAAACGATCCAAGTTTAGCAAGTCAAGAAATGATATAGTGTGGCGTGATTTATGCTCTATTATAGCGTACTCTTCTTGTGAATTTGTACCAACCCTTATTCTAAAAATACAAATGATTTGAACATCAAGCTACTTAGTTGTAGTTGCGATATCAGAATTTTAAATTTTTAAACACAAAATCTTTTAAATGACACCATTTTTCAACAAATTATCCATTCTAGGACTAACATTATTTGCTGGCCTAGGAAATGCAATTGCCCAACATGACCAATTTGTGGAAATTAAATTCACTCCCAATGGTTCAACGGAGAAGGAAATCGTGAAGCATGTAGACAAGGAGGCAGAGAATTTTAACCTTACAGACTATATCAACGACAATATCAATAAAGGAGAGATCCTGATCAGCGGTAGATTAAGCTCTGAGCTTTCTTACACCAAGATTAGATTCGATAGCAGAAAGGTAAGTGATAAGAACGCTAATTTTTGTGAATCTATAAAAAGTGAAATCAAACCATTCATTGGCATTGGGAGCATAGGTATGGATGACTTTAGCGGGGTTTTGCTAGAGCGTATTATCGACGATTCTGCTGCGGACGAAGCAGCTTTTCATGCGGGAGATGTAATATCTTATATTGATGATAACGAAATCAGATCTGTTTGTGATCTTTTGAGCACCGTCAGAAAATTGGAGGTTGGACAGCAAATTTCCGTAACCTATAATGATGGGGGAGCTGATGACAAAAGAGATGTTGTGGTAGGTTCGCGTGAAGTACACCAGGTGACTTGGAAATCATGTCCTGTGACAGCAAGCGTAGAAATCCCGGTGACTCATAACACGATCGCTTCGACACCAGAGTACAACGTATTTCCAAATCCTAGTACAGGAATTTCTAACCTGACTTTTGAGCATGATTCGAAAGGTGAATTATCAATTGAAATTTTTGATCTTCAAGGAAAAAGGGTCTTTGTACAAGATAAAATTGACTTCGATCATTACTACGAAGACGTAATCAATATTGCGAACCAACCTAGTGGTATCTACATAGTAGAGTTGAGCCTCAACGGTGAGAAATTTACCAAGGAACTAGTGGTCCAGCAAATGTAATAAAGCTATTAAAACTAAACTAAAAGGCTGCCTTAGAAAAAAGGTGGCCTTTTTTTATTTCAATTGATATATTATCTCTCAACTCTCAACTATCAAAAACTCTCAATTAAACCCTGAACCTTATTTTTATAAGCCCTACCAATTGGAATTTTAATATCATCATTCAGGTGGATGTCATTAACAGAAATGCTGGATACACAATTGACATTGATGATGTAGGATCTATGCACTCGAATAAACTTCTTTTCGTCCAATAGGTTCTCCCAATGCTTTAGACTTTCCGAACTGAGATATCGCTTCGCGAGCGTGTTGATTTCCGTGTAGTCATTGTCAGAATGGATATAAAAAATATCATTGACATCAACTTTGAAATGTTCGAATCCACTTTTGATGAATATGGATTCATTCTGTTCTGCTAAAGAGTTGGTATCTTCTCCTAATGGTAATGACACCTTACTCATGGCTTGTAAGAAACGAGCAAAAGAAAAGGGTTTGAGCAGATAGTCTACTACATTAAGCTCATAGCCTTGTAAAGCAAAGTCTGGAAAGGCCGTGGTAAAAATAACAGTTGGCGGATTTTGAAGACTCTTTAGAAAATCCACACCTGATAGCTTTGGTAAGTGGATGTCTAAAAATATGAGATGAACTTCATTTTGTTTTAGGAACTCTAGTGCCTGAATGGCATCTGTAAAAGTTGCTTTAAGCTCTATGCTACCATAATTATTAATATACTTTTGGAGTATCCGCTGGGCGGGTGCTTGGTCTTCTATGATAATGCATTTCATCTAAGCAATTTTGAAACTTTAGTTTGAAAGGTATAAAGGTATTAATAGACTAGCGGTAAATAAATTATCATTCGATTTTAAATTCAAATGGTATTGATCTCCATAAATCAGATCTAATCTTTTTTTCACATTCGCTAGACCTATACCTTTTGACAAACTGTCTACATTGGTGTCAGCAGAGTAGGTATTACTGCAGATAAATTCCAATTTATCTGAGTCTGTGATCTTTGCGATGACCGATATTTGTATACCATCGCTCATACTACTTACACTATGCTTGAATGCATTCTCTACAAATACAAGCAGTAGCAATGGTGCAATTTTATAGGAAGAAGTATCTGATGGGAATTTAAAATTTATTTCCCCACGATTTTCTATCTGTACTTCACTGAGCTTTATAAAACTTTCTAATTGCTTCAGCTCTTTATCCAAAGGCATATATTCTTCCTTGCATTCGTATAAAACATACCTCAATAAATCAGATAAGCCTAGAATAATTTCGGGAGTCTTAGGCGAATTTTCTAGGGCGTAAGAATAGACATTATTCAAATTGTTGAATAGAAAGTGAGGATTGATCTGAGATTGTAAGAATTGAAGTTCATTTTGCCTTGCCAAGGACTTTAGCTCATCTAATTCCTTTCGAATAAAAATGACATCCCATACCAGCTTAAAGGCGATCAAGAGAGCTAGCTTAGGAAGAGCAGAAAGTAAAGCCCAGACTACAACGATATTTTGACCACGTTCTTCAGGAAAAAAATACGGTTCAATCACAAGTTCCTCCATAAGAATGCAACTTGCTAGAGCTAAAACAAAATACATAAATAATTCCAAGCCATTTTCATTCTTATTATATCTAGGCAAAGCCCAGTAGCTAATAATTAAGGCGGTCGCAGTATAATTTATAAAGAAAATGACTTCACTCCATTCAACCGTGGGATCTTTACGTGTCACGGTAAGTGCTACAAAGACTAATATATGATACCCGATTTGAGAAATGATCTCATTGCGCTGTAGTGTACTCTTACCAAGGTTATTCACCATAAAGTTTAAAATTTGATATAAATATATACAGATAATAGATTATAGTTTTTGATTTTCTTTCAACTACATATACAATCTTGTAATCAACTCTTATTCCGCGCTTAATTGTCGTTTACCCCCTTAAATCTGACGTTTAGAGAATATCGAACATTATTCAGACCTAATGAGGCACTTTTGTGTTATTAATAAAAAATTAGAAAAATGAGATCAATAGGTACATTATTCTTTACTTTTTCACTACTTAGTATGTTTGCTCAACAAGAGGTGAATGCACAAAATAATAGTGCTGGATCAGAAGAGATTACCTTTACTGGTAAGATAGTAGATGGTAAGAGTGGAGAAGCAATTGACTTTGCTAACGTCTCACTCTATGAAGTGGCCTCCAAAACCTTAATCACAGGTACGGATACAGACAATGGAGGGCTTTTCAAACTTAAATCAACTGAAAGGAATGTATTTCTTCAAGTAAGTTATATAGGATACAGTTCGCTCAATGTAACGGAATTTAAACTAGAAGGGAATAAAGCTTCGTTTGGAAATATCGAGATTAGAGAACAAGGAGAGTTGCTGGAAGAAGTCGTTGTCAGGGGAGAACGTTCTACTACTGAATTCAAAACCGATAGAAGAATATTTAATGTAGGTACAGACCTTACCTCTTCGGGAGCAGGAGCTCTAGAAGTCTTGAATAATGTACCTTCAGTAAATGTAGATATCGAAGGTGCAGTGACTTTAAGAGGAAGTAGCGGAGTGCAAATTCTGATCAACGGAAAGCCTTCTGTACTAGCGGATGAAGAATCAGGTGCGCTGGGAAATATCACCGCGGATATGATCGATAAGATAGAGGTGATCACAAATCCCTCAGCTAAATATGAGGCGGAAGGAACCTCTGGTATCATCAATATTATTCTCAAGAAGAATAAGAAAAAAGCCTTGAATGGTTCTGTTTCTGTTAATGTAGGTGACCCAACGAATAATAGCGTCGGAGTTAGTCTTAATAAACGTACAGAAAGATTTAACTTATTTACTCAGCTTGGGGTAGGTAAAAAAGATCGACAGTCTGATAATATTAATCGAAATAAGAATTTCAAAAGTGGAGTCGATTTAAACAGTGTAGGAACACAAGCAAGAAATGAAGGATATTTCAATGCCATACTAGGATCAGATTTCTACATTGATTCTCTCAACACGATTACTCTTTCGGGTAGTTTCACCTATGAGTTTGAAGACCAACCCTCCTTTACTACTTTTGAGCGATTTAAAGACGACCTTCCAACGGGCAGTTGGAACAGGTCAGAATCAACTACTGCTGATAACCCTAAGATTCAATATGAATTGCAATACAAAAAGGAATTTAGAGATAATGAAGACCACACTTTACTTTTTAGTGCTATTGGAAATTACTTCGGCAAGAAGCAATCATCCTCTTTTACGGAGCAGTTGATATCTGGGAACCATAACATAACTGATCAACTCACCGCTACGGATTTTAATGAAGGTAAGTATACTTTCAATTTAGATTACACGAGGCCTCTAGCAAATAATTTCACTATTGAGACGGGTTTGCAATATGTAGATAATGAGGTAGGAAACGACTACAGAGTAGAGAACTTCACCAATGGAGAGTTTGTGGTTGATGCATGCCTAACCAATTTTTTTGAATATAGTCAAAATGTCTTAGGAGCATATACCACAGCAGCCCATGAGGGAAAAGTATGGGGAGTCAAAATAGGTTTGAGAGCAGAATATACGGACTTGACTACAATGCTAGAAAACGAAGATGCCAACAAGCAAGAATTTATCAACTTATTCCCTTCGGCACATACTTCATATAAAGTAAATGAAAGAATCTCTCTTCAAGCAGGTTACAGTAGAAGAATCTATCGTCCTAGATTGTGGGATTTGAATCCATTTTTTAATATTAGAAACAATTTCTCAATTAGAGCTGGTAATCCTGACTTAATGCCAGAGCACACTGATTCTTATGAGGTAGGTAGTATTTTCATATTTGATGTAATTACTTTTAACCTGAATGCCTATCGTCGATTCACAACTGAAAAGATAGAACGTATAACTACAGTAGAGGAAGATATGGATGAGACTCTAATTGCAACAACCTCACCATTGAATATTGGCACTGCTGCAACAAATGGATTAGAACTTAATTTTAAACTTACTCCGCTAAAGAAATTAACGATCAATGGAGATATGAATTATAACTTCTTTGTCAGAGAAGGGGAATATGAAACACTGAATGAGGTAGGAGAAATGGTGACAGAAAATGTTGATTTTAGTAATGATCAATACAGTGCCAAGCTTAACACTAGATACAAATTTAACAGATCGCTCGAAATGGAAGTGACAGGTCGCTTCCAATCTGAAGTGCAAACAGTTCAAGGTACTAGATCGGAGAATTACTATATGGACTTCGGAGCTCGCTATAAAATCTTGAAAGGTAAGATTGTTTTCAATTTTAGTGTCAGAGACGTCTTTGCTTCCAGGATCAGAGAAAACTTTGTTTTTGCGGATGATTTTGATAATTATTCCTTCAGCCAATACGGACGCTTTGTCACTTTCGGTGTAAGTTATGGATTCGGTAAAGGAGAAGCTATGCAATATGGTGGTGCAAGAAGAAGGCGCTAAAAATTAAGTACAGAAAGCAATTTTACAACAACCAAAAACATTTGAGAACATTGAAAAAATTAGGCCAAATAACTTTGATCATCTTTGCGATCATTACTACAATTAGCTGCGGAGATCAAAAAGCAACTATACCGACAAGTAAGGGTGGCAAATTAGTAAGTAAAATGGTTGACAAAGTCGGCCGTATGGATAAGCTATTAGCTAAGAAGGATGTTGCATATACTTATACCTATACAGTACCAGGCGGTAAGGCAGATATCTCTCACGAAAAATATATTTTTGATGGCGAATTATCATACGGGATGTATGTGCAACATCAGAGAACTTTGCCTGATCTAAAAGGGATCGTGGAGCAAGGTTACGATGGCAACGAGTACTGGTTAAAAGCTAACGGAGTTGAGGTCAAAGATGAAAAGGCATTAAAGAAAGTGGCTTTTAGCAGACCTACTAACTACTACTGGTTCACTATGATGCAGAAGCTTTTAGACCCAGGTTTGAAGTATACTCATGTAGGTGAAACCAAGTTGAAAAATATGGATTATGATATCGTAAAAGTAGAATTCGAGTCAAAGGGAGATAAGCCAACAGATATCTATCAGTTGTACATAAATAAAGAGACGAACTTAGTCGATCAGTTCCTGTTTACCGTAGCAGACTTTGGGGTGATGGACGAGCCCAAGTTAATGGTAGTTGAATATGAAAAGGTGGAAAATTTATATATACCAACTAAAAGAAAATATAAGAGTTCCACATGGAACGCGGATGTCTCGAAAGATCCTTGGATAACCGTAGAATGGTCGGACATTAAGTTTGACAACAATCTGAAAAAAGAAACTTTCAAGAAATCAAATCAAATAGATATTAAAAATGTAGTAGTTCCCAATCCTTCTAGTGTTAGTTTGAAGAGCCAATTGGACGAAAAGTAAGCGAGCTTTAATGCAAGAGCTGATGATCAAAAAAAGAAAATATATGCAGAAGGTATAGAATCTGTCAAAGATAGTGGCATACTCAAGAGTACTATGCAAGTCGGAGATACGGCACCCAACTTTACCTTGATCAATGCTAAAGGAAATAAAATAAGCCTAAAAGATGAACTTGCTAAAGGACCAGTAGTATTGACATGGTATCGTGGGGGATGGTGCCCATACTGCAATTTAACCTTGCAGGCATTGCAAGAAGAATTGCCTAACTTCAAAAAGAATGGAGCTGTCTTAGTCGCCCTGACACCCGAATTGCCTGACAACTAATTATCCACCGCAGAAAAGAATAAACTTGAATTTGAAGTGCTTAGTGATATAGATAGTAAGGTAGCTAAGGATTATGGTATTGTGTTTAAATTGACACCTGAAGTAGCAGAGAGCTATAATAAATCCTTCGATTTGAAAAAATATAATGGTAATGATAGTAATGAATTTCCACTAGCGGCGACTTATGTCATAGGTCAGGATGGAAAAATTAAATATGTATCCTTGGATGCAGACTATAGGAATAGAGCTGAGCCTGCTGAGATAACAGATTTTTTAGCTAGTAAGCTGAAATAAATAGGATAATGCTTTGGCTATGAAATAAAGTGAAATATTCTTAGTAAAAGTAGATAATTACCTGTTTAGAGTAACCCTAAAAATAATATTGAAAATTTTAGCAGATTGCTAAACTTGCCGGTAATTGGAACAATTCGACTAGCTTGCGGTTTGAATTTAAGTGCTCAATTACTGGCACATCTATTTAAAACCACCTATGGAAGATATAATAAAACTAATGACTTTTACCAATATCAAGAATTTCGTTATCGATAACCATTTGATAGGCTTTGTGCTGACTATCATAATTACTTTTATCGTAGCGAAATTTGTAAAGAAAATGCTGGAGCGAGGTTTAGCGAAAGTCATCACGCCAGAGGAAAGAACTAACTACCAGTTTTTTAGACACGTTTTAGTAGCCTTAGTCTATATAGTGGGTTTCACCGCCGCCATTTATAATGTGCCTGCATTTAAGGCAGTTGGTGCTACGGTTTTAGCTGGTGCTGGGGTTTTCGCATTGGCCATAAGTTTTGCCTCTCAGCAAGCGCTTAGTAATATTGTGAGTGGTGTTTTTATTATCATTTTCAAACCATTCAAAATAGGAGATCGTATTACCTTGAAGTCATCAGGTAATGATGGGATCATTGAAGATATTACACTGCGCCATACCGTCATACGTAATTATGAAAATAGAAGGGTCATCGTCCCCAATTCGATCATCAGTAACGAGACTATAACCAACTCTGATTATGGTGATCCGAGGGTGTGTAAACATCTTGTGATTGGGATTGGATACGACAGTGATATAAATCTTGCAAAAAAGATTATCAATGAAGATTGTGAAAACCACCCATTCAGTATTGATAATAGAACTGAACTTGACAGACAAAACAATGTGCCTAAAGTTGTAGTCAGAGTCATGCAGTTGGGAGAGTCATCAGTTGATATCAAGGCATGGATTTGGGTTTCTGATCAAAGCAAAGTTCTTGAAATGGTATCAGACCTAAACCAATCTATCAAAAAGCGATTTGACGAGTCTGGTATTTTGATTCCTTACCCGCATCGTACTTTGGAGATATCACAAGCGATTTAGCGTGATTCTTCATCACTAGACTACACAAATAATAATTAGTTAAAAAAAGAATAAAACAAATTAATAATGGAAGAACAATTGCACGACTCAGTTGGAAAACTGACGGACAAAATGGATGGTTGGTTTGACGCGGTGATTGTCAATTTGCCTAACTTTCTAATTGCCATGGTTGTTTTTGTCTTAGCATATATGCTATCACGAAAACTCCAATCGCTAACTCTTAAATATCTAAAAAATGTTATTCGTCAAAGTTCTATCAGAGGTTTGATCGCTAATGCAGTTTCTATTTCAATAGTCATCATTGGCTTGATCTTAGCACTTTCCATTCTAAACTTAGACGGTACATTAAAGTCATTACTAGCTGGTGCTGGTGTCGCTGGTTTGGCCATTAGTTTGGCATTACAAGGCACCCTTGCCAATACCTTTTCTGGTTTATTTATAGCGATCAAAGATGAAATGAATGTGGGTGACTGGGTAGAGACGAATGGATATGCTGGCAAAGTTATGTCCATCGATCTTAGAAATACAAAGATAAAAGAGGCCGATAACAACATCGTAGTTATGCCCAATAAAATGATACTAGAAAATCCTTTCAAAAATTTCGGGTTGACGCAACGCATTCGGGCGGAGATAGTGTGTGGGGTGGGTTATGACTCAGATCTCAATCAAGTACGCAAGATTGCAGTGGACGCAATATCTAAATTGTATCCACCTAAAAATGGAGAAAAAGTAGAGTTCTACTATACAGATTTTGGCGGGAGCTCTATTGATTTCAAACTCAGGTTTTGGGTAGATGCAGAGGCTTCTATCACAGCTTTAGATGTTAAAAGTGAAGCCATCATGAAGATTAAAGAGGCATTTGATAAGAACGATATTGATATTCCGTTTCCGATTAGGACGCTTAAAGGCGATGGAGGATTTCCTATTTATGCTGAGAAAAATGAGGAAGAATCTAAGAATTCTATTGAAGATAATTAATGGAGTATATAAAGAAATGGCTATCAACGAGGAAAACTGATGAGAGATCAACTGTGTTGTTCCTTATCAAAGGTTACTTTGTTTTTATCATAGCTTGCTTCCTGCTTTTGTTACTCCCTATCTGTCAAAATTCTGATAATACGGTCGTTGATCATTTATTTTTTGCGGTATCCATAGTGAGTACAACAGGCTTGGTACCAACAGAATTTGCCGGGTCATATAATTTTCTAGGTCAATTTATTAGCCTGTTTTTTATTCAGCTCGGGGGCATTGGTTATATGGCTTTAAGTTCATTTATCATTCTGAAGGAGTTTAATAGATTACCCAGTATCTCCGCTAGATTATTACGATTAGAATTTAATCTTCCCGAACGTTACCCTCTCATTTCATTCATTTACAGTGTTTTTATTTTTACAGTTCTTATTGAAACTGTAGGAGCGGTCATACTGTATTTTCAGTTTAAATATTTAGGTTTTGAAAACCCCGCTTGGCAGGGTATTTTTCATAGTATCTCTGCTTTTTGTACTGCTGGTTTTAGCCTGTTTGACGATTCCTTGGTATCCGTCAGCGACAATCAAGTGATCAGCATTACCATTATGGTGCTATCGCTATTAGGCTCTATTGGATTCATTGTCTTACTAGATTTTTGGCTAAAACTTATTCGTAGAAGAAAGACAATTACTTTGACCACTAAGATCATTCTACTCAGTACATTTGTGATTTGGATATTAGGTGGACTACTGATATTTTTCTCGGATAGCAATTTTATTTCTCAAGGTGGAGAGGGGATGATGCTCGCTATTTTTCAAAGCATATCATCCCATACGACAGCGGGATTTAATAATTATGATATTAGTACGATTAGTCATGGTGGGATTTTCATCATGATTGTCTTGATGATTATTGGTTCATCACCAGCAGGAACAGGTGGAGGGATAAAAACCACCTCAGTTTTTGCCTTGGTCGCTGTGCTGTATTCTGTGCTCAGACGAAAAGAGCATATTACTTTTTTTAAGAATGAAATCCCTGCATCTAATGTTTACTTAGCGGTATCATCGGCCATATTTTATTTTTTAATTTTGTTTATTGGTACATGGACCGTCCTAGTGGTAGAGGGCAACAATTTTGCTGTCAAAGACATTATTTTTGAAGCCAGTTCAGCACTGAGTACAGTTGGGATTTCGACGGGCATAACTGGAGATTTATCGGATGCCAGCAAATTGATCATCTCTTTCCTTATGTTTATAGGACGTTTGGGGGTATTGACATTTGGCTTTGCCTTGATTTCAAGAGCCCCTTTATTAAGAGAAAGACCAAAAATTGAGGATATTGCGATATAATACATTAAATACAGCGTTATGAATAAGTATTCCTTTTTGATGTCTATATGTTTTATGATCTTATGCTTCTCTTGCGAAAAGTTTGATCCCAACGTCGATAACACAGGCGAAGATGAATTTAAAGCACTGGAGGTGGACAAGATCTTGAGTAAGGCGGATGAGAAATATTCTGATATTATGTACGTGCCTATCTACTCTGACATTTACTTCGATCATCAAAACCAAAAGGTACTTTTAGCAGCGACCTTGAGTATTCGAAATACTAGCTACTCCGACTCACTCTATATTTCTAAGATCGACTATTTTGAAACTGGTGGGGATTTAGTACGCAGTTACATTGATCGTCCCATCAATTTGCCTCCTATGGCGACGGTAAATTACGTGATAGAGAAAGATGATGATACCGGTGGCCCAGGGGCGAATTTTATCGTGGAGCTGAGCTCTGCAAGTAAGGATATCAAGCCGCTGATCCAGGCTGTCATGGTAGGGGAGACTGGCAATAAAGGGTTCGCCTTTGCGACAGATGCTTATTCTTTGAAAAAATAGGGTGACTCTCATTCAGAAATTTTTCGCATGAGTTAGACTATTTGTTTGGGGCCATACCGATTGTACATCGGTACTAGGCTATCCGTTACTATATCCCTGCCAGCGCGCAGCACAGCCGTTGCAATGCAACGACTGTGCTGCGCGCTGGCAGGGATATAACACTTCTATCCTTTGTCCATTCTAGGCTCGCTGACGCATCGCGATACTTAATGTTCAATTTGTCAATTTGCAATTCTTAACTAGGAAGGTAGGATGTGCAATTAAAGAAAAGATTTTTTGAGATAACTTAAATTTAATTAAAAAGCGATTCGGATATTGTTAGTTCATTATTATCTTCTCCTTTAATTTAAAATTGCACATTGTACATTTAAAATTCACAATTCTCTTCTTCGCGTGAGGGATCATAAGGGCTGGCAGCTGTGCTGACAGGTGCGTAGCACGGAAACGAACGTGTACCCCTGACGAGCCCGACGCAGTGCTGATGCCCATTTCTGGGCAACAGCACTGGGGCACGCCCATATCCACCTAATTATCAAAGAATTCATAATTCATAACTCATAATTCATAATTCATAATTCTTTAACGTAATTTTATGGACTGGAATGGATGTAATAAAATAAATACCAATTATAAAGATGGCGAAATTTTTAAAAAGAGAGGTTCTAGCAACCCTAAGAAAACAGGCGATGGTGCCATTATTTTACCATCCAGATATAGAATTAGGAAAGCAAGTATTGAAGGCGGTCTATGCGGGAGGAGGTCGCTTGATTGAATTTACCAGTAGAGGGGACTTTGCACACGAGGTATTTCATGAACTGACAAAGTACTGCTTGAAAGAATTGCCAGAAATGATACTTGGCGTCGGCTCGATTACAGATTCGGGGACAACAGCATTATACTTACAATCTGGGGCAAGCTTTATCGTAACCGCTAACTTCAAAGATGAAATCGCAAGAGTGTGTAATCGCCGTAAAATTCCTTATATGCCGGGTTGTGCGACACTGACTGAGATCGGTACTGCAGAAGAAGCGGGCTGTGATATCGTTAAGTTATTTCCAGGCAGCGTCTACGGACCAGGCTTTGTGAAAGCGATCAAAGGGCCGCAACCGTGGACGGAGATCATGCCTACTGGTGGCGTATCTCCAACAGAGGAAAATCTCAAAGGATGGTTTGATGCAGGTGTGACTTGTGTTGGCATGGGTTCTAAATTGATCGGTAAAGATGTCTTGGCTAATAAGGATTGGAATGGCTTGACGAAGAAGACGAAGGAGACTTTGGCCTTGATAAAAACTATTAAGAAGTAATTGTGAATTGTGAACGGTGAATTGTGAATGAAGAAAGAGCAGTTCGCTAAAGCGTTTCGCTAAACCACCTCAGGTACCTAAGCTCCTCTGTTGTGTTCAAAGGTACCTAAGAAAAGAGCTAAGGTTTCCCGCCTCGATTAGTCGGGTAAGCTTGTGCAAGTCAATTTGGCTACGGTGCCTCGGTGGGTTTCCCGTCTCTATGAGCCGGACAGGCGCCAGCGATAGAGAAGCGTTTATCATTTACAATTCACCATTATTTTTCAATAGAAAAAAAGAAATATGGAAAAATTAAAAGTAGCTATCATTGGTCCTGGGAATATTGGTTCGGATCTGATGATCAAGGTCATCCGAAACTCGAAGCATCTGGAGATGGCGGCCATGGTGGGAATTGATCCCAACTCTGAAGGACTGGCCAGAGCAAAACGCTTGGGTTTCGTAGCTACCCACGAAGGTTTGGCTGGATTAGAAGCGATGGATATTTGGAAGGACATCAAAATTGTTTTTGATGCGACCTCCGCGAAAGCACACCACTATAATTGGGGCATCGTACAAAAGTATCCAGACAAGAGAATCATAGATCTGACGCCTGCTGCCATCGGTCCATATTTGGTGCCACCTGTAAACTTTGAGGTGGGCTTAGACCAAAAGAATGTCAATATGGTGACCTGTGGTGGACAAGCAACAATCCCGATGGTAGCTGCTGTCAATCGAATAGCAAAGGTGCACTATGGAGAGATCGTCGCTTCCATCGCCAGTAAATCTGCGGGGCCAGGTACAAGAGCGAATATCGACGAGTTCACAGAAACGACAGCGGCAGCGATCGAGGAAATAGGAGGCGCAGAAAAAGGCAAAGCTATCATCATTTTGAACCCTGCAGAACCGTCTGTGATCATGCGAGATACCGTATTTACTTTGAGTGATCAGGGAGATAGAGAAGAGATACGCAAGAGCATCGCGGAGATGGTCAAGACCGTACAGACGTATGTACCTGGATACAATTTGCATCAGGAAGTACAATTTGAAGACATCCCCGAAGAGAAGCCAGTCTATATAGAAGGCCTCGGTCATAGCCACGGGCTCAAGACAAGTATTTTGCTCAAGGTCGAAGGAGCTGGACATTACCTGCCTGCCTATGCAGGGAACCTAGATATCATGACAGCAGCAGCGATGCAAACTGCTGATAAACTGGCGGAAAAGAGTTTTGAAGCGAACGTTTAATGCAGCCTATTCAATTGTAAATTAATTTCAAATCAGCCTATTTTGAATCATAAGATATATATACAGGACGTGACACTTAGAGATGGGATGCACCCGATCTCACACCAATACTCTAAGCAGCAAATCAAAGATATTGCCATCGCTTTGGACAAGGCTAAGGTGGATGCGATTGAGATCGCACACGGTGATGGATTGACGGGTGGTAGCTTTAATTATGGTTTTGGTGCACACACGGATTGGGAGTGGATAGAGGGCATAGCCGAGCATCTTACCCATGCAAAATTGACCACACTTTTAATCCCTGGTATCGGTACGATTGATGATCTGAAGAAGGCTAATAAACTTGGTGTGCAATCAGTCAGAGTGGCTACACACTCTACTGAGGCGGATGTATCTGCACAGCATATCCAAGCGGCACGCGAG
>Ga0209187_1001808_pt1 | contig 23002 bp, 20 predicted proteins | sample BantaG_FD_187430 | JGI IMG/M metagenome (GOLD analysis project Ga0209187, IMG submission 187430) | Marine algal microbial communities from Bantry Bay, Ireland - BantryBay_4 metaG (SPAdes) (version 2) | ecosystem: Host-associated > Algae > Red algae > Unclassified | place: Bantry Bay, Ireland...
TCTGGCTGATCTTCGGCCGACTCTTGCAACTGTTCGAGTTAGTAATGATGAGGCGGGAGCACCTGATTGCTACAATACGGGCTCAAAGGCCCTTAGCCCAGGTCGGGTTGCTCCCACCATCTCCTGCAGGCCGGCCGGCCTGCAGGAGACCCTTTCCGAATAAACGGATCGGCACGCTCTTTGAAGCAGAAATTCAACAGACAAGCCCCGGGTAGAGCGAGGTACGAGCGGAACCCGGGGGTAGCTGAGCTTTGTGATACCGACCGGCTTGCCCTTTGAAGGAACTCTTCACTTTGGGTCCGGGCGGAACGACTTCGTGGCTCCGAGGCATACGCTCCTTGCAATGTTGGGCGGACGCATCACCAGGCCCGCGTCTAGGAATTTGAAAAGTTTGACTCGGTTTGTCGCGAATTGAAAAGGGAAGGATCTAATCCTCGCGGTCCACCACCTCTACGGCGATCGAACCGATCCGGCCGATCAGCGGGTTCACCGAACCCTTCCCGTCCGGGTGGACGCGGTTGCTGAGAAAGATCACATACAAATCTCGAACCGGGTCGATCCACAGGGCGGTGCCGGTGAAGCCGCCGTGGCCGAACGCGCGGTCACTGTACGCCTCGCTGCGGTTCGACGAACCGGGTCCGGCGTCCCATCCGAGAGCGCGGCGGCGTTCGGCGACGCGCGGTGCCGCTTTGCGCACGACGATTGGGCCAGTCATCAAGGCAACGATTTCTTTTTTCATCACGCGAACGCCCTCTTGATTCGGAACCGCACCGTCGTTGAGGAGCATCTGAGCAAACCTCACGCATGAGCACATGGGTGCGCATTCAAGATGAGAACGACTGTCGATATCCCAGATGAGCTGTTTCAAAAAGCGAAACGAATCGCTGCTGAAAAAGGCGAGACCTTGGAAAAGGTGTTGATCAGAGCCTTACAAAAAGAGGTTGAGGCCTTACTTGCCAGAGAGTCTGCTCGTGGGCGCAACCCCTTGCCATCAGTTCGACTTCCAAAAACCGCGCCGATTTTTAACCTGTCTCCCCGTCAACTCTTAACAATCGACGCCGAAGAAGAAGTATTCAGGTCCATTGGATTCGGGCAACGTACCAGGTTGTAGCGTTCGCTTCAGGAAATTGCTTGCTACGTGCCTTGGTGAAAGTTGCGCAGCAGTTGCTTGCCGTGCGTCTGGCTTTTTTCTGGGTGAAACTGGGTCGCGTGCAGGCGACCGCGCGAAATCGCGGCGGTGTATTCGAGGCCGTACTCCGCAACCGCGCTGGCAGCGGGATGAAGCGGCGCGTAGAACGAATGCACGAAGTAATAGTGGGAGCCATCCGGCACGTCGGCGAACAACTGGCCTTCTGCCGAGGACTCAGGGGGAATGCGGCAGCGGTTCCAGCCCATCTGCGGCACTTTCCGTCCGTCGCCGGGTTCGAAGCGTTGCAGCACGCCCTCAAAAATACCGAGTCCGGACACGCCGGGGGATTCGACGCTGCCTTCGAACAGGATTTGCAATCCGACACAAATCCCGAGAAGCGGTTTGTCAGCGGCGATCCAGTCTCTCACGGGTTGCTCGAACCCGGCGGCGCGCAGATTGTTCATACAATCGCCGAACGCCCCCTGCCCCGGCAGAATCACCGAGGTTGCGCCGTCGAGCCCATCGGGTTCGGTGATCGTGCGGGCGGGAAATCCGAGATAGGCACAGGCGTTCTCGACACTACCGAGATTGCCGCCGCCGTAATTGATGATCGCAAGCATGACGGTTACTAGAGCGTGCCTTTGCTGCTGGGAATACCCGTCTCGCGCGGATCGAGTGCGACTGCGATGCGCAGGGCGCGGGCAAAACCCTTGAACACACTCTCGTAGGCGTGATGCGGATCTTCACCGTAAAGCTGCGCGATGTGCAGGTTCATCCGAGCTTGGGTAATCAGTGCGCGGAAGAACTCTTTGAATAGTAACAAATCAAAATCACGGATCGCGGTCGCTTCGTGATCGATATCGAACACCAGAAACGGCCGGCCGCCAAGGTCGAGGGCCACCCGGCTGAACGCGTCGTCCATTGGCAGCAAAGCCCAACCATAACGGGTGATGCCCTTGCGGTCGCCAAGCGCCTCGTTGAGGCATTCGCCGATCGCGAGTCCGACGTCTTCGACGGTATGATGGTAATCGACATGCAAGTCGCCATCGCAGGTCACGGTCAGGTCGATGAGGGCGTGGCGCGAAAACAGTTCGAGCATGTGGTCGAAGAACCCGATCCCGGTTTTGATCGACGAGACACCGCTGCCGTCGAGATTGAGTTCGATCTGGATATCGGTCTCGCGGGTCTTGCGAGTGAGGCTGGCTTTACGTTCGGACATGCGGAAGCACGTATGCAGTGGATGCGTTCGGCGCAAGCAAGTTGTTACGACGCGCCGGAATCTGTCTTGTATCTGTCAGGCCCCTGCATTGATATGCAACCTGCGGTGAGCACCAGTGTCGAGCCCACCTGTCACGGCCACGGGTCCCAGAGCGAAATGTTACCACTGCTAACTGTTTTCGACTAAGTTCTGTTTGGCGATTAAAAATTGCATCAGGAAAAAGGTCTCATTTAGAACATACTTGAACCAAGTATCTTAATGCTTTAAGGAAATTTCGTGAAAATCAACGACGCCCACCTTTATCACGGAGCAGCTTTGTGCCAGATCGCAGAGCATGAATCCTTCACTGCTATCAACGTATTTGAGACATCTGAAGGAATCACGAGAAGTGCCTTCAGGGTCAACTCAGATATCGCAGTCTACCTAAAGTACGCAAGTAAGCCAAACGGGGCTTATTCTGAGTATATTTTTACATTCAATGTCGAACACCTTCGTGAACTTGACCGAATCGGAGAGATCTGCAGAAAAACCTTCATAGCAATGGTTTGTGTCAAAGGCCGCCAAGTCTGCTGTCTCCCACTCACGGATTTTCGGACGATGATTAAAGCACGCCTACGAAAGAATCGCGATGTGGAAGAGGAACAATATACGGTTCTAGTTACTTTGCCAAAAGGGAAAGCATTTCGAGTTTATATGAACGAACCGGGGAGAAAAAAAATAACTCTAGGAACACCGATCACGGTAGCGCGCAATAAGTTTCCGAAGCAACTTTTCGAATGAAACCCACCCTACACCCCTTCAACCAAACGGCATCGCCAGCTTCTGCCCCCGTGGCTCGCGACCTTGACGTGCCGAGCGTTATCCCGCTCAACATTTAGAAACAAATTGAACTTTCTACATTACGAATTCAATCTATCGACAAACGACGTCATCATTGTCACTCTAGACAAGCAGGCAAATGTTCGACTTCTCGATGGCGCTAATTACTCGTTATATAAAAACGGTCGAAAACACAAGTATCATGGTGGGCTTGTCAAAAAATCCCCGCTTCACATGTCTCCACCGCGAGCTGGGCATTGGCATGTTGTCATTGACCTCGGTGGATACTCAGGCAAAGTTAACGCATCTGTTCAGGTTCAAAAAGGTAAATAGATGACCCCCCGTAAAAAAATCAATTTGGAACCAGCCATCAATCGTGTCCCAATCCAACAACTTACAATTTTTGATATCACTGAATCAGAATTGGAGACACTTGAACAGGGTTCCCCAGAATCAATCTTTTTGAACCTTGCAGTCGCCACATTTTCAATTGCAATTTCGTTGACGACCACCCTCACGACAGCAAAGTTTGCCAACGACCGAACGTTTTACGTGTTCTTCATACTTGCCGCCATAGGGTATATTTCGGGAACGGCCTTTGGACTGCTTTGGTTTCGATCACGGAAATCGGTAAAATGTGTAATCGCTGAAATCAGGTCTCGTCAACCCCCAGAGGGAAACCAAACCACAGACGCCGAACAGGAAGCCGCGGGATAATCAAACGATGAACCGAAGCTGCAGATTTTTGTGGTTTTAGGATGGAGAATCTAAATCGCCACTCGTTATCGTAGTCGTTGCGACGTGCGCTCGTGGGCTCCGACCAAGAATACCCGCTTGAGCTCCGGCACAAGAACCAGAAAACTCCCCTCATGAACTCGCCATCGGAACTCGGACCAAACCTCGCCGAAAAACCTCTCCCATTAAAAACGCTTTTCGGGCTCTTCATTTCAGAACATAGGCTTAGGCTTCAGCTGAAGAATGAAGCAGTTTTCTGCTGAAGGCGCTTCCAATTTCGGCCCACAAACGTTAGTTGTGTAGAAATGAATGATCTTACTAAAATGTTACTCGCAGCTGTTGTCGGGGGGGGTGATCACGTATCTCGTAAATTGCATTCTTGACAGGAAGCGAGCCAGTAAAAAGCACATCAAGGTCACGCAATCTTATTTTAAGGGTCTGCCCGAAAATGCTGCCTATCTTCAATCAAGAATCCCTGAAGAGCTTAAGGTAGATGATCTCTCCGAGTTAAGTCTCTATGTTTACACCATTACTTCCTTCAGCAATGTTGTCATTAAGGATCTCAAGGTCAGGGCCTCTTGCACCTGCCCATCTTTTTTAATCGCCTTCCACTACTGGGTCGAAAAAGATCTGGTTTGTAAAAGAATGGAAACGATAACAGAACCCCCACAGGAACTTGTAACAAATTGGAAGTATATCAACCCGGAAGATATACTAACCCTTCACCTTCTAGTGTACTCTCCACTGGAGGAGGAGTTTGAAGATTTTTTCTCTTTTGAAGTCGATGGTGAAGGTGTGGAGGTAACCCAGGGCGTCGCGTCGGATACTTGCGAATTTTTCCAGGACGTCACATAAATAGGAGCTGCATTCGCGCGGCCCCCGCTGGGCATCTAAGAAACTTGATGTCGGACCAGGGAACCTGCTTGCTCTCCGCGCGGCGGCCCATACCTCGATTATCCGGAGCAACCTAAAGCTGCCCATCATTTTGCCGCACAAGAGTCTCGTACCATGAAATCTAATACTAGGGCATGTATTGCTTACGTAGCCGCTCGTCTTATTTTAAAAAAATGCGCTTCGGCTGTTTATGATTACTCTCAGTCAAAGCATATGAGTGTTGACGGGGCTGTTCAGAGTTCAAAGGTAGATGTCTATGATTATGTTAGAGGCTGCCATTTCGGCGGCTCAGGAGACGGTGTGTCATTCGACCTTTATGACTATGGGGAATCGCACCATGTGGAGTTAACGTTAAGTGGCAATCGCTTCGAAGGCTTTGATTATGGGTCGTCATCCCACTTCAGTGGTGAAATATCCGGCACTGAGATATCACTTTACGACTATGAAAAAGGCGATCATTTCAACTACAGGATTTAATGCTTCTTGAGCGCTAGCGGGGTTTGCGCTAACCGAGCCAGGCTTATAAAGGAGGCATTTTACCAGAGCATTCTCCGACTTCGTGAGTCCGGAGCCCTCTAACGTTGTTCGTTGCAAACGTCCGTCGGCGTCGCCGACTGGATTCGACGACGACCACGATGACGATCACGACCACGATTGAGGCCTCGTGGTCGTCATCGTGGTCGCGATCGTAATCGAAGGCATGAGGTAAGACTCCACCAACGCGCGGCCTAACGGGCACGCTAAAGAGACGGCTTCACAGCCAATTCTACCGGCCATTGTTCTGGAATCCGCTCAAGCAGGCCGTCGCCAAACAACTCGTAGAGTTCGAGTTCGGGACGGTGAACGTAGCCGATGTGGCAGCCGCAATTCTCGTTGGTGCACAAACTCGGACGCAGCCGGTCCGCGAACCCCGGCTCGTAAATATTGCCAATGATGGCCGGAATGAAATGGCAACGGCGGGCGTCACCCTCCCCGTCGACCGTGAACGAACGATGCCCCGCCCGGCAGGCCAAGCCTCGGCTCGGATGCCGAACGCGGTTGAAATCGAAATGTGGATCGACCGCGCGCAGCCGGTCGATCTCGCCAGCTTGATAATAGTCGGGCTCGCGTTTGTAGGCGTTCACCCAGACGTAAATCGACGGATCCAAATCACGACGGATGGCTTCGATCTCATCAAAATGCTCACGCAAGCCGACCGTACCGACACTGTAACGAACGCCGAGCGTATCGAGTTCGGCGCACTTTTTGACGAAGCGTTCGCGCGAAATTTGGGTCGGATGATACGTCGTCCACAGGGCGATGGCGTCAAGGTCCGCTTCGGCAAGCCACGCGGTTTTGCAACTCAAATTGGTCTGCACCGCCACCCGGTACACGTGTGGAAGATGACTCAACCGAATCATCGCCTGCTGATAATGGCGCCGGATAATCGCCTCCCCCCAAGGCGTGATGAGAATGCCGATGCGCCGGCTTGACTGCTCAGCGACCCACGCCACGAACCGATTCAAGCGCGCCGCGTCATCGGTAAGTTCGGCGCGGGTATTGTCGGTCTTCGCGAACGGACAATAGGTGCAGGCGTAGTTGCAGCTCGAAAGCGGACCGCGGTAGAGGATGTTCCACGTCTCAGATTTCTCAGCGGATTCAGACAAGTTCGCAAGCCTCCATGCGCGCCTCGACCTCCGGCGAATACAACCACGGACCAATCGTATCCGAATGCGCCAAGCCGGCGTCCGTGAGAATAAACCGGTCCGCTTCGAACCCAGCATAGCCACCCGCCTCCAACTCGGTCAGTTGCGGAAACGTATCGCGCACCGATTGGCCAAACATCGCTTCGAACGCGGCCAGATCTACCCCGTCGCAGCGCAGCAAACTTTTGATCAGATAACGCCGTTGTTGCTCCGCCACATCGAGCTGAACGCCAAAGTCGGCCACACTGAAATCTCGCGTCTCCTGGAACGCGCGGATGATCTGACGCACCCCCGGCTGACTCACCGCGTACTCGCTGCTGTAATGCAACGCCTGCGTGTACGAGCGCGCGCCCGGACCGAGTCCGACCATGCCATCCTCCTGACAGCAGTAATCCGGCGTGCCGTTTCCGGCAGCGACGTTCATCGCGCTGGGCTTGCGAAACAATCGCATCGAAATCTGTTCGAAGCCGGCCTCGCCAAGGAAGTCGCAGGCCATCCGATAGAGTTCGCGACGGTGTTCCCCCGGCCGCTTGCCGGTGCGCGCGAGGCCGGTGAGTTCACGGATGTACAGCGGGTAGAGATACAGCTCGTTTGGACCTTGCGCGACCGCCTCCTCCAAGCTGTGGCGCCACCCACCGACAGTCTGACCCGCAGAGCCGTAGATCAGGTCCAGATTGAACACGGGAACGTCCGCATCGCGAATCCAGCCACAAACTTCGCGCACCTGATCGAGCTTTTGCGGACGCCCCAGCGCCTTTAGATCCGCTGGCACAAAACTTTGCACGCCCATGCTGATCCGGTCCACGCCGAACGCTTTCAAGGCGGCCAGCTTTTCCGGGTCGACCGTTCCCGGCGAGATCTCGAACGAGGTCGGAACGCTCCCCCACTCCACCGGCCAGTCCTCCGCGAGTCCGGTAAATAAGCGCTCGAGTTCGGCGGTGTTGAGATAGCTTGGCGTGCCGCCACCGAACGCGGCCATGGCGACGCGACCAGGCTGGACCGCGTCCGCGACCACCTGCGACTGCCGTCGGATCGCCGAGAGGGTCGCGTCGACAAAATCGGCGTCGGGTCGAACCGTCGTGAACAGGTTACAGAAGCCACACCGCATTTCGCAGAACGGCAAGTGCGTATAAAGGAACAGCGCCGAACGATCCTCGCCAGCCCAGGCGTCGGCCAGGGGCACGGCTGGGTTCAACGCGCGGTACGAGGTCTTGTGCGGATACGCGTACGCATAGCCGGCGTACGTGTCGGCCGCGATCCGGTCGGCGAGATTCATTCCCGCAGCTGTGAGGTACGCGCTCAAACCACGAACTCCGCGTAAGGGACGTCCCACACCACCGAGTGCCCACAACGATGGCCGGTGTAGCCGTCCTCGCCGTAAGCGGTGCCGTGATCCGAACACACGATGCAGAACGCACCACCGCGTTCGGCGAGGCAGTCGAACAACGCTGGCAGGGCCGCGTCGAAGGCACACAAGGCTGCCGTGTGCGTTACCAAAGAATCTTCATAGGGAATGGCATCGTCGCACGGAGTATCGTCGTCAGCGTCACCGGCAAAGCCCATCCCAGGTTCGCCGTAGAACCAGTTGGGCTGATGGATGGCGGAGGCGTTGATGAACAAGAACGCCGGCTCCTCGTTCGCGTTCAAGCGCTCGACCGCGAGACCGATTTGGTTGGTCGGCGACTCGCGGTCGGTCACACCTAGCGAGGGATCCCAGTGTGCCTCATCGAACAGGGCTGGCAGCACCGAACCCAGTGCGTTCTGTTGGTTGAAAAAGCCTGTGCCGCCGATACAGATCGTTCGATATCCGAGCGCCGACATCCCCTCCGGAATGGTCGCCTCGGAGAATACAAACGTACCTTCCGCTGTCGACTCGCTGCCCTCAAAAGCCGAGGCGAACAAGCGCGGGTGCGGACCGGGCGTGGCCGGCGTTGGCAGAAATCCGCTGAAGAAGGCATGATGCGCAGCGTACGTGAAACTCGCTGGCGTGTGTCGGCGTTCCCAGCCTTTATCTGAAAGTCGCGGACCGAGATTCGTCAATCGGTCCGAGGTGAACGCTGCCTGCGCCGCGTCGTAGCGGAGCGTGTCGAGCGTGATCATGACCACGTCACGTCCGCTGGTTGCCTTGGTGTTTTCCATTGGCTTAAGCGTTGGGAAGCGTCCGAGGCGAGGCAAGTATATAGTGCGCGAGACAAGTGCGACGACGTAGTCAGCGCAAGTGGTTCATCGTAGAGCTTGAGGATGAGAAATTCGCAATCGGCGAACAGAAACCGAACGACTCGCTGCCAATCGCCTCGGACCTCGGTTCAGCAGTCCCGGAGGGACGGTAGATCGTAGCCCCCGGTGCAGCGAGGCACGAGCGGAACCGGGGGTACCAGCCGCCCGAATAGTCTGAGTCCCGGAGGGACGGTAAGGCACTGTAACCCCTGGTGCCCCTCCATCCGAGACTGCTCTTTTAGGTCGGTCGCACCCCTAGTGTGCTGTCCCGAAAGTCCCTAAAAATTTCTTCGCCCTTTGGAAACACGCAGACCAACGGTCTGCCTCAGACTAGCCCAGGCCAACGGCCTAGGTGGGCCTGCGGGCTAAAGCCCGCAGACCAAACGCGGGCTAAAGCCCTCGCTACATTATTCGTCGGCGCGCGTACGATGTGGCATAGGTTTCAACCTGTGTTTGCACGGCGGGCTTTAGCCCGCCGAGATGAGGCCGTTGGCCTCATCGTTGCCCTGCCTTATCATCACGAAATTTTGGGACAGCACACTAGTGTTCTGTAATTTCTGTAATATATATTTATGGACACACTTGATCCCAAGCGAATGGGATGACCCGAACCAAAGTCTGCTGGCATCTCGCGCGTCCTCAATCGCACTGGCTCGGGAGGCCCCTCGCCCTCCAGGGGTTTGGTTTCCTCTAGGGCATCTCAGTAAAGTCAGAGCAACGCTTTGATTACCTTGCCGTCCGCCATCTTAATCGGCCGACCTGCTTGGGATTCGTATTCTTCATGCGGGTCGATGTTCAGCGCGCTTAAAATGGTCGTGTGTATATTCTGCACCGGAACCGGATCCTTGGGCTCTTTCTTTTCACCGGTGGAATCGGTTTCACCGATGACCCGACCACCCGCGATGCCGCCGCCGGCCAGCGCCACGCTGAACCCGGTCGGCCAATGGTCGCGGCCTTCAGCCGGATTGATTTTTGGGGTCCGGCCAAACTCGCCGCCACAGAGGACGATGGTCGAATCAAACAAATCGCGATCTTTCAGCGCCTTGATCAACGAGGCGAAGGCGGGATCGAGCGCACGCTTCCGCGTCATGTGGATCTCGTGGTTGTTAAAGTGGGTATCGAAACCACCAAGCCGAACTTCGACACAGCGTACGCCGGTTTCAATCAGCCGAACCGCCGCCATGCAACCGCGACCGAACGGGCTGTCGCCGTAGGCCTCGCGTTCGGCGGCGGGCGCCTCGTTCACGTCGAAGGCTTTGAGTTGATCGCTGTGCATCATCTTCATCGCCCGGCGCATGGTCGCGTCGTGCAGGGTGATGTTTTCCTCGAGGTCGGGACGGCGACCACGGGCGAACTGGCGGTCGACGACGGACAAATTTTCCAAGCGGCGATCGAAGCGTTCGTCGTCGACCCGAGGCGTCAGATACGGAATGCGATTTGCCGGGTCGCCAATCCTGAACGCGTCGTAGCGCGCGCCCAGCGCGCCGCCCCGGCTGGGCCGGTTGCCGGACAGGATAGAAATGTGGCGCGGGATCTCGACCGGTGCGTCCTTATTCTCGGCCAGTTGATGGCAGATCACCGAACCGAGCGAGGGGTGCAAGATGCTCGGGTTCGGACGGTAGCCGGTGTTCATATTATAGGCGGCGCGGGCGTGGTCGCCTTCGCGACTGACCACCGAACGAATCAGAGAAATATCCTGCATCAGAGCCGCCGTCTGTTCCAGTCCCTCGGCGAGTTGGACGCCCTTGACCGCCGTGTCGATCGCCTTGGTCGGGCCGCCGATCTTGGTGCCGGGTTTGGGATCAAAGGTGTCGATCTGGCTGGGGCCACCTTCCAACCAAAGAATAATCAGCGACTTCGCCTTGCCGCTGAACCCTTTGCGTCCGGCTTCGGCGGCGAGCGCGCTGCCCAGCGGAGTCAAAAAACTGAGGCCGGACAGGCCCGCCAGCTTGAGCAAAGTCCGGCGGCGGAAATGATCGGCGGTGTTACAGTCGTATTCGTAGGACATGATAATTTTGGGGTGGATGATTTCCTAAAAGGGATGTGCAGTTTTCCGATACGCGTCGGCCAACCTAGTATACCTCGGCCCCAACGGGGCCAGATCCCGCAGGGCGGGATAGCCCGGGGGAAGCGAGGCACGAGCGCATCCCCGGGTTCGCTTTGCAGAATGCGGGAGCGCCCCAACGGGGGCGCGACAATCGATTGGTTTTTCTACTGGATGGTTCCATTTCACCTATGGTCTCGCCCCGTTGGGGCTCCCACATTTCCTCGAACCCTACCCGGGGTTTCGTTCGTTCCTCACTCCACCCGCGGGCTACGCTGTCTCGCCCCGTTGGGGCTGGCACCAACCAAGGTCCGTCTGTTACATCGATCAGCAATTTCATCGGTTAATGACCCCAAGAAAATTCGGTTGAGTTGAGCAGCGCCCAGTAAAGATCCTGCAACTCGCGGCTCCGTTCGTTTTTCCGGGTGCCTTCCAAGCGTCCCTCGAACCAGGTCGCTTCCTCTGCGGACGGACGCCGTGACAGGGCAGCGAGATAGGCACCCTCGACGGCGATGGCGTCGCTTTTGGCCAGCACCGCGAGCCGGGTGGCAGCGTTCATCACGAGGTTTTTCTTGGTGCGTTCGTCGACCAACTTGCCGTTCATCAGTACCAAACGTTGCGGAATGGTGCCGCCGTCACCGGAGAACTCGTCCTCGCCGATGTCGCCAAAGCGCTTGATGAAATCACCTTGTTCAGCGGCGCGGGCGAGCCGCCGAATGACATGGGCGGAGGCGTCGATTGTCTCGAGCGAGGACGCCTGTAAGATGGCACCACCCACTTGATCGGGGCGCAGGCGAGTCATCGGGAACGCGGCCCATCCCTCTTCCTGCTCGGGTGTCACGTGCGCGCCGAACGCCTCCTCATCCCCGGCAACATCCGGGTCGGCTACCTGGCTGTCCATCCGGAAGGCGCGGGTCGCCGCCATCACCCGAAACAATCGGTGCAGGTCAAAGTCATGGGCGATAAAGTCGTCCGCGAGCACTTCCAGACCCGGCGGGAACGGCGCCTCGAGCGGTACCTCGTCCACTGGCGTCGTGGTTAATGGCCGACCGAACAAAATGGCCCAAGCGCGATTGACCGAGGCGCGGGCGAAGGCGCGGTTCTCCGGATGGGTGATCCACACCGCGAGCCGTTCACGCAACGCGGCATCGCCGGACGCGTCTGGGTCCGCGGGCGGGAGAAGTTCGGGATGGAACGGCACCGCCGGCGGGATCGACTCGATGCCACGACTATTTTTGAGCACCACCTCGTAGGGTTCGTCTTCGTTTTGAACGCCGCTCAAGCCCGCCGAGGTCGGTCCGAAGAAGGAGGCGAGTTCGTGGAAGTTTCGCTGGCTCCATTTGTCGTGGAGAAAGTCGTCATGACATTCGACGCAGTCGAGCCGAACGCCGAGAAAGGCGCGAGCAACCCGGCCCGCGATTTTGATTTCGTCCGGCCCTTCCTCGTCCGCGTCTTGATTGATCGTCGCGGTGATAAAATTCGATTCGGGTTCGGAGGTCCAGGTGCCGGTAGCGGTGACCAGTTCACGCACCAGTTCGTCGTGGGGTGTGTTGGCGTGGATCCGCTTGCTGAGCCAGTCGACAAAGCGACGACGACGGTAGACAAGAAACGGGCCGGGTTCGACGCCGACCAGTGCGCGGGCATAGCGTTCGGCGAGGTAGTTGGCGCTGCGCTGGTCGTTGAGGACGCGCTGCATGTAGCGGTCGATCCGTTCGGACTCGGGCCAGGACTCGAACAACCGCACTTCTTCCATCGAGGGGATGGTGCCCATCAGGCCGAGCGCGATGCGCCGCGCCACCAGCAAATCGGACGCGGCCCCTACCGTTTCGAGATGATTGGTTTTCCAATGCGCCTCGAACGCCCGGTCCACCCGTTCGACCGGACCAATCGCCGCGTCCGACGCGCCCTCTTCCACCGCCGAAGTCAGCGGCGGTAGCGCCGACAAAGACGGCGGTTCCGCGGGCCGCAACAGCCAGCTGGTCAAGCCGACCAGAACGAGCACAAGGACCGCGATGGAGATGGGAGTTCGAAAACGCATGATGGAGGAAGGAGTCCGTAGATTCTAAAGGGTGTCGTTCGTTTTTGCAATCCGCAGAGCGAATGAAGGTTTCGCGTATCTTGCTGGGATCGCGGTGTGGGTTAAAGGCCGCTGCGCGGAGGCAAAAGAATGGGAGGCAAAGGAATGAGGCCCTGTCGCGCATCCCGTTCGTTGACTCGGCAATACTCGGCACACTCGGCTATTTTCGGGGTGTTGGTTGGCGGGCTTGGCCGCGGGAAAAGGAGTACGGCTATCCCTGGCCGTACCGTCCCGGCAGTCTTCCAGACTGACGAATCGGATACGTCGAATACCGGCCGACGTTGCGTTCGCAACCGAACAAAGAACCGCTGCGCCAGCGCGGAGCCTTATGGCAAACTCTCGCCATAGTGTGGCAGAACCTTGCCATAGTGTGGCAGGACTTTGCCATGTTATGGCAGAACCTTGCCATACCGGTTGCTGTAACCAACGACGCCGATTTGGCGTATCTTTGATAACTATCGCGCATGAACTCGGGCTCAAACACTCACAATTCAGATTCGGTGCCGCCGCCATTGCCACGCCGCCTGCCGCCGGCTTTACCGATTGTGCCACTCGCGCCCATTCCGATTGTGGAAGGAAACTTGCCGTCCCAGAGTCTTCCGCCGCGTCCCGCATACCCCTTGCCTTCAGCACCGCCGCTGGCGCCCAATACAGCTGAACCGTTCCAGACATCCGGACTGTACGAGTCGAACACTGAACTGGATTCTGCGGCGCAATCATCCCAAGCAATACGCGTCCGGTGGTGGACAAGGTTACACCGCGGCGTCGCTTCATTTTTTGACTGGGTGTTCGGCGCGATGGCCTTGATCTTCGGACTCGCCTTGCTCTCGGCTCTGCCCGTGTTCAACTTTCTCGTGCTCGGCTACCTGCTGGAAGCCAGTGCGCGGGTGGCACGGAGCGGCCGCTTGCGTTCGGGTTTCATCGGCGTCCGCAAAGCGGCGGTGCTCGGACGCATCGTGCTCGGTTCGTGGCTGGTGCTGATGCCGGCGCGGTTCATTTCGGACCTCTGGCAATCGGCGCAACTGATCGACCCATCCGGACGCGCGCCGGGCTTGCGGGTGGCGTTGATCGCGCTGGTCGTCGTCACCCTGGTGCACATTGTTTGGGCGGTGGTGCGCGGAGGTAAACTGCGTCACTTCTTGTGGCCGGCGCCGTTGCGTTTTGTCCTCGTGATGTTTCGTCCGAAGTCCTTTGAGTCCGCCCGGGACGCGGTCTGGAACTACGTTGCGAGTCTGCGCCTGCACCACTTCTTCCTGCTCGGGGCCCGTGGCTTTCTCGCGGCTGCCGCTTGGCTAGTGGTGCCGGTGGGCGTGTTGATTCTTGCCTCGCAGTTGCCTCAAGGTCCGAGCGCGGTCGTCTCCTTTTTCGGCGGCTGCCTACTCGCCGCGGTCGTCCTCTATCTCCCATTTCTCGAAGTGCGTTTCGCCTTGGAGAACCGGATGCGGGCGATGTTCGAACTGCGTGCGGTGCGTCAATGGTTCCGCCACGCCCCGATCGCGTTCTGGTTTGCCCTGCTGATCACCTTCGCGTTCGCCGTCCCTCTCTACGCCCTGAAAGTCGAACTCACTCCGCAAGAGGTCGCTTGGCTGCCGGGTCTCCTGTTTGTCGTGCTCGGTTTTCCGGCGCGCCTGATGGCCGGCTGGGCGGTCGGCCGCGCGCGTAAACGGCAAACGCCCCGCCACTGGTTGTTCCGCTGGACTTCGCGCTTCGCCGGCCTGCCACTCGCCCTCGCTTACGCCCTGCTCTTGTACCTCAGCCAGTACCTCTCCTGGCACGGCGTCTACAGCCTGTTCGAACAACACGCGTTCCTGGTTCCCGCGCCGCTGCTTGAATGGATCTGGGGCATATTTTAACTGTGCCCCAGCGCGGGTTCGTGGTACCGACGACCCCATGAAGATTCCACAAACAGCCCTCCGTCTCCTGATCGCACCACTCGCGCTTGTGTTCATGTTCACCAGCCTTGTATCGGGCGAAGAACCCGTCGCAGAAACCGCCGCCGACAAAAAAACGAAGACCGCCGTCTACCGCCATGTCGTGATGTTCGGCTTCAAGGAAAGCGCGACCAAAGAGGACATTAAAACGATCGAACAAGCGTTCGTGAAACTGCCCGAGAAGATCGACACGATCATCGACTTCGAATGGGGCACCAACGTCTCACCCGAGTCCCACGACCAAGGCCACACCCACTGCTTCCTCGTCACCTTCAAAGACAAGGCCGGGCTTGAGGTCTACCTCCCCCACCCCGCCCACAAGAAGTTCGTCGAACTGTTGCTGCCCTCTCTGGAAAAGGTCACCGTGCTCGACTATGTCAGTCGGTAGCGATCCGGAAAAAGTCCCGTGCCGCAGGTGCGGCGCGGCCATTCTGCCGACGACAGCCGCGCGCAACCGCAGAAGATGTATGCCCTGAGCTCGTTTCGTTGGCGAGCGGCGCGCGTTCGTGCTGCTCTCCCCCATCATTCTGCCTTTGGCTGCGGTGAGGTACTTGTTGCTCATGCGCCGCGTAAAGCGTCAGGCCAAACAGCAAAGTTGCTTTGGTTGTAACACGCCGCTTGCCCAAGCGAAATTCCATACATTCCGGTTCTTTCGCGATGTCAGACAAGACGGGCCAACCGAGGCCTTCTTCAATCGCTACCCCGTTTGCACCTGCAACTCCTGCGGGACGCCCTACGAGTACGGATTCTCCATGGATTTACGATATGTACTACGTCCGTATGGGCCGATCTATTAGCCGAACTTAAAAAGGCCACCGGGACAAAGCAGTGGAAAATAATCGCCCCGTCGTTTCGTTGGCTGGTCCAATGAAAATGACCACTTGCGCGCGCGCGACAACTTCACCATGAACAAGGCCGTGCCAGCTAAAATCCAATGGACTAAACTACTACCGGTTTTCCGACTCATCGTCGGGCTGCTGATCCTCGCCGGCGCGGTGCTGCTCGCCAAGCGCTGGATTGATTCGCCACCGGAAACCAAACGCTTTTCGCCACCGCCGTCCGCGCGCGTGGTCGAAACCGCTCCTCTGGTCCCCGGCGCGCAAAACATCACTCTGGAATCGCAAGGGACGGTGCAGGCGATCACCGAGACCGCCATCATCCCGGAAGTCTCCGGACGCGTCACCGCGATCAGCCCCTCGTTGCGCGAAGGTGGCACCTTCAACGCCGGCGAAGTGCTGGTGAAAATCGAAGATGTGGATTACCGCACCGCGCTCATTATCGCCTCCGGCACGGTCTTCCAGGCCTACTCGACCTACGAGAACGAACGCGCGCGAGCCGATCTCGCCGCGCGCGAATGGCGGCGTTCGGGGAACGTCAAACCGCCAACCGACTTCTATCTGCGCAAGCCGCAAATCGCCGCCGCCGAAGCCGAAGTCGCCACCGCCGCCGCCCGGCTCGAACAAGCCGAACGCGACTTCGCCCGCACCACGATCCGCGCCCCCTACGCCGGACGCGTGACCACCAAGAATGTCGATGTCGGTCAAGTGGTCACGCCCGGTTCGCGGCTCGCCGAAATCTTTGCCACCGACGCGGCCGAAGTCCGGCTACCGCTGACCAGCGAACAGCTTTCGCAAATCGCCTTGCCGGCAGCCGGCGACACGGCCGCGTCCACGACCGCCGGACCACGGGTGACCATTCGTTCGTCGTTCGGCGGGTCCGAGGCATCCTGGCCGGCGCGCATCGTTCGCACCGACAGTGCCGTAGATGTGCGTACCCGACAACTGTTCGCGGTGGCGCAAGTAGATGATCCGACTGGCCTCAAACGCGGTGGACCCGCGCTGAAAATGGGTCAGTTTGTTCAAGCCGAAATCGAAGGCAAACTGCTGTTCAACGTGCTGGCGATCCCGCGCAACCTGATCCGCGAAGACCGCTATATTTTGATCGTCGACGCCGACAGCAAACTCCAGCGGCGCGACATCGAAATCCTCTGGCGCGAACCCGCCCGCGTTCTCGCCCGGGCGGAACTCAATCCCGGCGACCAACTCTGTCTAACCTCCGTTCCCTACGCCGTGAACGGCATGCCCGTCGTCACGCCGGAACAAGCCGCCGCCGCCGCGAAAAAACGTGGCGGTCCGCCCGGCGGCCAAGGCGGTGCGGTACCGAGAGGAGGACGTCCGGAGTCTGCCGGTTCGGGACCGGACGGTCGGCCCGGCAAAAAAGGTGGCGGCGCTGGTCGCTCTGGTGGACAAAATGGTGCGTCACCCACTCCGGAATCCTGAACTCGTTCGTGCTCGTCCTGCAAAATCGTTTTGAAATGTGAAATTGAGATTTGAGATAGTTGAAAAACGAAATCACAGCAATTCCACCTGCTGCGCCCCCGGCGCGAGTCGACCCCAACGGGGTCACTCATACTAGCCTAGGGCAAGTGAGGAACGAGCGCCCTAGGTTGCCTGACCGAAGTGAAGATCGACCGGTCTGGCGATCGGTTCGAGATTGCATCGGTTGGTCCGGTCGAAACAAAGAGTTCCTTTCGCTCGAGCAAGTTACACGGCGCTGTGCCGGTACCCATTCCACATGCTGCGCGCTCCAACGCTACTCCCCATGAAAACCATCGTCGCTTGGTTCGTTCGAAACCCCGTCGCAGCAAACCTGCTGATGTTCAGCATCATCGTGGCCGGACTCGTGTCGATCTTCACCCGGTCGACTTTGGAGATTTTCCCCGAGTTCGATGTCGACGCGATCACCGTCTCCGTCTCCTACCGCGGCGCCACGCCGCTGGAAACCGAAGAGTCCGTCGTCAGCCGGATCGAAGAAGCGGTCTGGGATCTTGAAGGCATCGAGGAAATCAACGGACGCGCGGGCGAAGGTGGGGGTTCGGTCACGATCGAGGTCGAGAAAGGCTACAACGCCCGCGATCTGCTCGACGAGGTGAAGAACCGGATCGACTCAATCAATACCTTCCCCGAAGATACCGAAAAACCCGAAATCGCTCTTAACCAACGCATCAGCTTTGTGCTCAATGTCGCCGTGTCTGGCGACCTCACCGAACGCGATCTTCGACGCAAAGCTGAACAGGTGCGCGATGAACTACTCAACATTGACGGAATCACCCAAGTCTCTACCGGCGGCACTCGTCCTTACGAGATCGCCATCGAAGCGGAGGAACAAGAACTCTTAGCCTACAACCTTTCTCTCGACGAAATTGCCGCCGCCATCCGGCGCAGCTCGCTCGACGTTCCCGCTGGTTCGATCCGCACCCGAGGCGGCGACGTTCTGCTGCGCACTAAAGGTCAGGCTTACACCGGCGCCGACTTTGCCGCACTGGTTCTACGAACCCGGCCCGACGGCACGCGCATCAGGGTCGGCGATGTCGCAACCGTCACCGATGGATTCGAGGAAAATGAAATCGCGGTGCGTTTCAACGGACGCCCCGCCGCCTTGGTCATGGTCGCCCGCGCCGGCGACCAGTCGGCCATTGAAGTCGCCGACTTGGCAAAAGACTACATCGCCCGCGCCAATATCGAACCCGGCCTCGAGTTCGGCATCTGGAACGACCAGTCTGAACCGATCCAAGGACGCCTGCAAACCCTGCTGAAATCGGCATGGCAGGGAGGCCTTCTGGTCTTTCTCATTCTCGGATTATTTCTGCGGCCGTCGCTCGCGTTCTGGGTGGTGGTCGGACTCGCCGTCGCGGTGCTCGGAGCCTTGGCGATTCTTCCCGAGGTCGGGGTGACCCTCAATCTCATCTCGCTGTTCGCCTTCATCCTCGTGCTCGGCATCGTGGTCGATGACGCCATCGTTACCGGGGAATCCATCTATCGAGAACTCTCAATCAACGGTCCCGGACCGGAATCCGCGATCAACGGCACCAACCGCGTTGCCATTCCAGTGACCTTCGGCGTGATCACCACCATGATCGCGTTCCTGCCGCTCTCTATGCTACCCGGGGGGCGCGGGGTAATTTTCGGACAGATTCCGCCGGTTGTGATTCTGGTCTTGCTGTTCTCGATCATCGAATCGAAATTCATCCTCCCAGCCCACCTCTCGCATCTCAATCCCAACAAGCCACCGCGCTTTTTCAAGACCCTGCAAAAGATGCAGCGCGCCGTCGCCGACGGCCTGATGTGGTTCGCGGATCACATCTACTCACCGGTGCTCCAATCTGCGGTGAGGGCCCGCTACTTCACCCTCGCGATCTTCATCGCCGGAGGCGTGCTCACCTACGGACTGTGGGCCGGCGGGCGGATCGGTTGGACGCCCTTTCCGCGCATCGAGAGTGAAGTGGCCAAGGCCAGCCTGACCATGCCGACCGGCACCCCGTTCGACGTCACCGACAAATATCTCGACCGCATGGAGAAAGCGGCCATGCGTCTGCAGGCCAAGTATGTGGACGCGGACGGCGTCTCGGTCATCAAAAATGTCCTGACCTCGGCCGGCGCGTCCGGGTTCTCCTCCGGCGGCCCACGTGGCTCACGGGTGCGTTCGGGGACGCCCCACCGCGGTGAAGTCGCCTTTCAAATCGCCTCCCCGGAACACCGTACCGTCGATGTCACCACGGGCGATCTTATCAAAGAATGGCGCGGCATGATTGGTCCGATACCCGGTGCGGAGTCGCTCAACTTCCGCGGCGAGTTCGGCCGTAACCGCGATCCGGTCGATGTCGAACTGCTGGGGCCTGATTTTGACTCGCTCAATGCCGCCGCCAACGACATCAAGCTCCGTCTCGCCGAACTCCCGGACCTGTTTGATATCGAAGACAACTTTGAAGCCTCCCAAGAAGAACTCCAACTCGCCGTCAAACCCGAAGCCGAACTGCTCGGCATCACCCAGTCCGAACTCGGACGCCAGGTGCGCGCCGCCTTCTTTGGGGTCGAGGCGCAACGCATCCAACGCGGACGCGACGACGTGCGGGTGATGGTTCGCTATCCGCGCGAACGCCGCGGATCGATCGGCGATCTCGAACGCATGCGCATCCGCACTCCCGACGGCCAAGAGGTGCCCTTCACCGCCGTCGCTACCGTCGTCTACGGAACCGGGTTCAACGCGATCGAACGCCGCAACCGCCAGCGGATTATCAATGTTACCGCGGACTACGACAAGGATACCACCGACGCGGCCGCGATCAATGCCGCCATCGCCAGCATGGTCCCCGAAGTCGTTCAGAACTACCCTGGTGTGGTGTTCGACCTTGAGGGCGAACAACGCGAAGTGCGCGAATCCAACGAGGCATTTTTTCGTGGCTTGCTGCTGATCCTCGCGCTGATTTACCTGCTGCTTGCGATCGCGTTCGGTAGCTACTCGCAACCGATGGTCGTGATGTCGGTCATTCCCTTCGGCCTTGTCGGCGCGGCGCTCGGACACATGATCATGGGCCGCCCGCTTACAATGATGAGCATTTTTGGCATGCTCGCCTTGTCGGGCGTGGTGGTGAACGACTCGCTGGTAATGGTGGATTACGTGAACCAAAAACGCCGGGAAGGCATGGGGATCATGGATGCGATCCATACCGCCGGCCGCGTCCGTTTTCGCGCGATCATCCTCACCTCGCTCACCACCTTCGCCGGTCTATTACCGCTGCTTTTTGAAAAAGCGACGCATGCCCAGTTCTTGATCTACATGGCCATCTCGCTCGCGTTCGGCATCTTGTTCGCCACCATAATCACCTTGATTCTGATCCCGGTGATTTACCGCGTATTAGAAGACATCAAATGGTTCTGGGGCGTTCAACAGAAGCAAGTCGAGCCGCAGGCGGAGCAGGCCACCGTGCTCACCCAGTAGGTAAAGAACCGTACCCCGATGAGCAACGTGGGATTGCTGTCAGACACCGCGCGTTGTTTTCTTTTGTGATTTGTTTATCCGCCAAGTTAAAGTCTCCCCATGGTTTCCAACATCTTCAATCCAGCCGACTGGGACGTCGTTCCCGGTTTCGAGTTCACCGACATTACCTACCATCGGGCCAAGCGTCAGGCGACAGTTCGCATTGCGTTCAACCGACCCGAGGTGCGCAATGCCTTCCGCCCGCAAACCGTGGACGAGCTGTATACCGCTCTGAACCACGCCCGCATATCCAGCGATGTCGGCACCGTCTTGCTGACGGGCAACGGCCCCTCCCCCAAAGATGGCGGATGGGCCTTCTGCTCTGGCGGCGACCAACGCATCCGCGGTAAAGACGGATACAAATACGAGGGCGATGACCCTGAACAAACCGCCGAACCTACAGACCGCGCTGCGCTCGGACGACTCCACATCCTCGAAGTTCAACGCTTGATCCGCTTCATGCCCAAAGTCGTCATCGCGGTCGTTCCCGGTTGGGCGGTCGGTGGCGGCCACTCCCTGCATGTGGTTTGCGACCTTTCAATCGCCTCCACTGAACACGCGATCTTCAAGCAAACCGACGCCGACGTCGCCAGCTTTGACGGCGGTTACGGTTCGGCCTATCTGGCAAAAATGGTCGGTCAGAAACGCGCCCGCGAAATCTTTTTTCTCGGCCTCGATTACAGTGCGCAAGAGGCGTTCGAGATGGGCATGGTCAACAAGGTCGTACCCCACGCGGAACTGGAAACGGTCTCCCTCGAATGGGCCGACATCATCAATCACAAATCGCCCACCGCCATCCGCATGCTGAAGTTCGGCTTCAACCTCACCGATGACGGCATGGTCGGCCAACAGTTGTTCGCGGGTGAAGCGACTCGGCTCGCCTACGGTACCGAGGAGGCCCGTGAGGGCCGGGATGCGTTCTTGGAGAAACGTCCACAGGACTTCTCCGGCTTTCCGTACCACTACTAAACTGTGGACCGAGACTGGTTTTTTAGACCCTGAGAACGACATGGAACCACCCTACCCCACGACCTACTGGCTGAAACCAGGACTCATCCTTTGTGGCGAAACCCCGCGGAACAAAGCCGATGATGATCCGCAGCACAAAATGACGGCCATTCTCAAAGCGGGCATCCGGACCTTTATCGACCTCACCGAACCCGACGAACTTCTTTCGTACGCAGATATCGCGCGAGCAAAGGCCAAACTTCTCGGTATCGATCCCGCCGAACTCGGCTTTACCCGACATGCCATCAAGGATGGTTTCATCCCGCGTTCCCCAGATGTGATGCACGCCGTCCTCTCCCAGATTCGTGCGTCTCGCGACGCCGATCGCCCCGTCTATATCCATTGCTGGGGATGCGTCGGCCGTACTGGCACGGCTGTCGGTTGCTTCCTGCGTGAAGAACACCAATGGACCGGAGAAGAAGCCTTGGCCGAACTCATGCGATGCTACAAATTCTGTTCCAAGTTCGACCGACTCCGCAGTCCGGAAAATGAAGTTCAGCGGAACTATGTCAAAGAATGGTCCGGCACCCCCTAGCAGACTGTGGATCTATTCGAATAAATCAACGGCCTGCTAATTACATAACGAGCCAAAGATATTTGAATATTGAAGGTCATCGAACCGACGCCGAACCTTCTACGACGAACCACGGAGTGGTGGCAAGAAAGTAGCCCCAGGTGCAGCGAGGTACGAGCGAAACCCGGGGTACTGAAAGCCTTTTGAACCGACCGGCCTGCCCCTCTGCACGAACTCTTCGCTTCATGTCCGGCCGGAACGGCCTCATGGCTCGGAGGGCATCCTGCTGCCTTTATTTATTCTTTGGCCGGACGCAGCAGGGATCGCCATTCAAAGGACAGGATATTTGTTGTGACCGTCCCTCCGGGACTCCCTGTTCTTTCTCGCTGTTCCGGGGGTTGCGCTACGTTCCACCCCCGGCTACTGTCTTCCGCCCCTCCGGGACTCAGCGACATGACCCACAAATTTTAAAATTACAGCACACTAGTGTGCTGTCCGGGCCTGCGGGCTAAAGCCCGCAGGCCAAACGCGGGCTAAAGCCCTCGCTACATTATTCGTCGGCGCGCGTACGGTGTAGCATAGGTTTTCAACCTGTGTTTGCCCGGCGGGCTTTAGCCCGCCGAGATGAGGCCGTTGGCCTTATCTTTACCCTGTCTTATCATCACGAAATTTTGGGCAGTACACTCGTCGGATGTCACCGGTAACGAGGCTCGTGCCAAGTTCTTTCCCATTCGACGAAAGGAAATTGAAAAGTTTAACTCATATAGTCACGAATGGACAAAGTACCAACGGTGTCCAATAATTTCTAAGAAAACTCCCCGTAGAGCAGCCTCAAGTTGGCCACAGATTCCGCGTACGAAGTTCCAAGTGATAAGTGTCGCTTGACCCAGCGGATAAATTTGCAGCCGATCTG
>Ga0209187_1001809_pt1 | contig 22992 bp, 13 predicted proteins | sample BantaG_FD_187430 | JGI IMG/M metagenome (GOLD analysis project Ga0209187, IMG submission 187430) | Marine algal microbial communities from Bantry Bay, Ireland - BantryBay_4 metaG (SPAdes) (version 2) | ecosystem: Host-associated > Algae > Red algae > Unclassified | place: Bantry Bay, Ireland...
AGATTGGAGGGAAGCTTCGGCACAGACAAATCTTACTTTCTTCTGAATAAGATAAAAGCTCGAACCAAAGAGACAGAAATATTGTGGATATTTATCGGAATCCACACTTCCAATGCTCTCAATATCGAAAGACGGATGACCAAATCGATAGCTCAAGCAGCATAAAAAACCCTAAAATTAGATCTGAATATTATCAGCATGGGACAAGTATGTTCTTACTCCTGAACATCCCTCTTTATCTGATAATTGACCGTATTTGCCTTATAACGGTGTCATCTATCTCCTCAATTTGTCATAATTTTTGGTCAAAAATTTCGCCAAATTACCTCCACACTATTATTCTACCCAGAACTTGCGTTCTGAGCTATAAAGGTTTGGCACCTACGGAGCCATAACCTTACTTCTGAATGTGCCTAATTAGTAACATTATCTGCTTACACTTAGTTTATTGCATATCTTAACTAGGGATGTTCAGAGATTGTGCAACTTTCTTGCTTTCAATGATTTATAATAAATTTGATATTACTCAATACTTAGTTATGGATGGTATTTGCACTATAACGAGGTAATCTATCTCCTCAATTTGTCGTTATTTTTGTTCAGATGTCCCACCTCCGAAAGTTTCCGGAGTTCCATCATTACAAGATGACATTTCTCATCTTGTTGATTGCACCACCATTCTGTCTTGCCAAATTGCTGCTTCGTTATTTCATAACCCAGAACTGGAGTTCTGGGCTAATAAGGTGTGGCTCCTATGGTGATATTGTCTTACTTCTGTATATCCCAAACAAAAAAAAAGCTCCGACAGAATTGTCAGAGCTTATATGTTTCTTCAAAAAGTATTTGTTATTCTTATTTCGCTTTAGCTAATATCGCTTTGAATGTTTCTGGATTATTCATCGCTAAGTCAGCTAATACCTTTCTATTCAGATCGATACCTGCTTTCTTAAGACCATGCATAAACTTTGAGTAAGATAATCCTTCCATCCTTGCAGCGGCATTGATACGTTGTATCCATAGTCTTCTGAATGCTCTTTTCTTATTTCTTCTGTCCCTATAAGCATAACACATTGCTTTTTCGACAGCATTCTTAGCTACTGTATAGACATTTTTTCTTGCACCAAAATAACCTTTGGCAGCTTTGAGAATTTTCTTTCTTCTTTTTCTGGAAGCAACAGCGTTAACTGAACGTGGCATAATATCTTGTTTTTATGGTGCTAAGGGAATCCATTCTGATTCTTGGCCTCAGACCATGTTATAAATTAATTCTTCTAATTAAAGACAGAGCAATGCTTTGATTCTTGGTACATCACAGCTTGCTACGAGAGTAGAACCTCTAAGATTTAACTTAGAACTTTTAGACTTTTTACGTAGTAAGTGTCTCTTACCAGCTTGGAATCTTTTAACTTTTCCAGAACCAGTTACTTTAAATCTCTTTTTTGCACTTGAATGCGTTTTCATCTTAGGCATAATACTAAATTACTTTAGGGGTGCAAAAGTACGATAAATAAACTGAGTAAGTAAAGCTTTTAGAAGCTTATTTTTTCTTCTTTTTGAGAGGAGAAATCATCACAATCATACGTCGACCTTCCATCTTAGGTAGGTTCTCAGCACCACCATATTCTGCTAATTCATTGATAAATCGCAGTAATAACAGTTGTCCTCTATCTTTAAATACGATGGTCCTACCTCTAAAATGTACATAGGCCTTAACCTTAGCACCTTCCGTAAGGAACTTCTGGGCATGTCTGAGCTTAAACTCAAAGTCATGCTCGTCCGTATTAGGTCCGAATCTGATTTCCTTGATAACTGTCTTGGCAGTCTTACTTTTGATTTCCTTTTCCTTCTTTTTCTTGAGGTAGAGGAATTTATTGAAGTCTATAATCTTTGCAACTGGTGGATCGGCATTGGGACTGATCTCTACAAGATCCAGTTCCATTTCTTTTGCCCATCTGACGGCTTCCATAGTATTGTGTATGCCCGTTTCTATCTTTTTGCCTGCGGCTTCAGTAATTTCATCGAAATTTTCTCCTACTAATCTTATAGAACGAGATTTTATGTTTTCGTTGACTTTAAAGTTGTGTTTTGGTTGCCTCTTAAATGGCGCTCTTCTTCTCAAATGTGTTTTTATTTTAATTCTTTAAATGTGATTCTTTTCAAAAATACTCTTTATGATGAGTATTCACTAAGTTTTTGCCATTTATTGTACATCTTCAGCACTCATCTTTTTCGCTGATTTTATTACTATTCCATCTTTATCTTTATTCAGGACTGCTTTGAATTCACTTCCTTCTCCAGGAGATTCATTTAATATGAATTCTGCTAATGGATCTTCTACGTATTTCTGTATGGCTCTATTCAATGGTCTGGCACCGAACTGTGGATCAAATCCCTTTTCCGCAACAAATTTCTTAGCCGTCGGGGTTAGGGTTAACTTATAATTCATACCTTCTAACCTATCGTATAGATCCTTAAGACTAATATCTATGATCTTAAATATATGCTCTTGTTCTAAGCTATTGAAGATAACGATATCGTCTATTCTATTAAGGAACTCTGGTGAGAAAGTCTTTTTCATAGCTTTCTCTATGACGCCTTTAGAATTGTCTTCTACACTTTCTTGTCTCGCTTGCGTATTGAACCCGACACCTTGTCCGAAGTCTTTAAGCTGTCTTGCACCGATATTAGAAGTCATGATGATCAGTGTATTCTTAAAGTCTATCTTTCTACCAAGACCATCAGTCAGTTGTCCATCATCAAATACTTGTAACAATACATTGTAGATGTCTGGATGTGCTTTCTCTATCTCATCTAGTAGTATTACTGAGTAGGGCTTACGTCTGACTTTCTCCGTAAGCTGTCCACCTTCTTCGTATCCGACATATCCTGGAGGCGCTCCTATCAGTCTGCTGAGTGAGAACTTCTCCATATACTCTGACATATCGATTCTTATCAGTGCATCATCTGAGTCAAATACATGACGAGCTAAGACCTTCGCTAATTCCGTCTTACCTACACCTGTAGGGCCTAAGAAGATAAATGTTCCGATCGGCTTAGACGGATCTTTAAGTCCCAACCTATTACGCTGTATTGCCCTTGATATCTTATCACAAGCACTATCTTGTCCTATGACATAATCCTTAATCTTGTCAGCCATTCCAACAAGTTTCTTATTCTCCTTCTGTGCTACTTTAGTCACAGGTATGCCTGTCATCATCGATACCACTTCGGCTATGTCGTCATCATTGACAGGATACTTAGCTGCCTTAGACTCATCCTCCCATTCTTTCTTATTGGTCTGGAGCTTCTTGATTAATTTGGATTCTTGATCTCTTAGATCAGCTGCTTTTTCGTACTGCTGATTCTTCACGGCTTGATTTTTCGCCTCCTTGACAGATTCTATTTTTTCCTCTAAGTCTTCTATGTGTTTAGGTACATAGATATTTTTTAGGTGTGTTCTTGCACCCACCTCGTCCATAACGTCGATGGCCTTATCTGGGAAGAATCTATCAGTGATATATCTATTAGATAATTTGACACAAGCGGTTATGGCTTCGTCAGAATATTCCACGTTGTGGAAGTCTTCGTACTTCCCTTTGATATTATTAAGGATCTCTATTGTTTCTTCTGGAGAAGGTGGTTCTATGAGAACCTTCTGGAATCTTCTTTCGAGTGCTCCATCTTTCTCGATGTACTGTCTGTACTCATCTAACGTAGATGCACCGATCACTTGCAGCTCACCTCTTGCAAGTGCAGGCTTAAATATATTAGATGCATCCAGTGAGCCGGTCGCTCCACCAGCACCTACAATCGTATGTATCTCATCGATGAATAGGATGACATCTCTTGTTTTCTCAAGCTCATTCATGATGGCTTTCATCCTTTCTTCGAATTGTCCTCTATACTTAGTTCCTGCTACTAAAGCCGCAAGATCCAGCATGACTATCCTCTTGTCGAATAGAGTTCTGCTGACTCGTCTCTGTATAATCCTAAGAGCCAGTCCTTCAGCAATAGCCGTCTTACCTACACCAGGTTCTCCGATGAGGATAGGATTGTTTTTCTTCCGTCTACTGAGTATCTGAGAGACACGCTCGATCTCTGTCTCTCGACCTATGATCGGATCGAGCTTATCTTCTTCAGCAAGCTTAGTTACATCTCTACCGAAATTATCTAATACTGGAGTACGAGACTTGCTATTTCCTTTTCTTCTTGTAAATGCCTCATCGTCACTATCTTCCAATGGTGGCAAGTCGGAATCACTAGAAGATACTATATCAGAATAATCTGATCTTTCTTCTTGATTGACATATTCTAATTCATTTTTGTAAATGGCATAGTCAATCTCAAAATCGTCAAGGATTCCTGCAGCAGTATTCTCACCGATCTTAAGGATCGATAGCATGATATGCTCAGGATTAATCTCTTCTTGCTTAAGAGACTTAGCCTCTAAGAAAGAAACTTTTAGGGCTTTCTCTGCATGCTTATTCAGTGGAATACTGCCCACATTAAGCTGTGAGTTAGCACCTCTTTTATTTTGGATAGAAGATTCTATTTTATATTTCAGCTCGTAGAGATCTACATCTAAGGAATCTAATACTTTGATTGCAACGCTATCTTTGTCTTTAATCATTCCTAAAAGTAGGTGCTCTGTACCTATAAAATCATTACCTAATCTTATGGCTTCATCTCTGCTGATTGATATTATCTTCTTCACTTTAGGCGAAAATTTACTATTCATCTAATTACTAATATTTGTTATCTCAATAATATTAAGAATATTCTATATATGTATTATATTCTCTTACAATTTATACGTAAAAACTATACCATAACAGAATGTCGGACATAGTGTCTATAATTCATGTCAATATAGCTTATTTAGGGTCCTGATACATAGGTTTAACGCATGATTAGTGCATATTGTTAGGTAATAATATTAAAAATGGCAAATTGAATGCTTTTTTATAAGTTTGAAAAAGTAAATTTGCCATTCATAAACATTCCATATGAAGTTTGTAATAGACAAGCAAGAGAAATATTCCCTGCTACAACTCAATGAAGATAACCTCAACTCATTGATTGCTCCTGACCTTAAGTCAGAGTTTGTATTCCTTTGTAATGAAGGGGTAAAGAATCTGATTTTAGACTTGACTGAGGTCAAGTATGTAGATTCTTCGGGTCTCAGTGCTATTCTTACAGCCAATAGACTGTGGAATGACCAAGGCACTTTTGTACTGACCGGTGTCAAGCATCCAAGTGTGAAGAAACTGATCGAGATTTCAAGATTAGAGAGCATTTTTAAAATTATTCCTACTGTAGAGGAATCTATAGATTTCATATACATGGAAGAAATAGAGAAGGAGCTCAAAGGAGAAGAGGAATAGAAAGGATGAGAGCATTTGAGTTGACCATCCTTGGGAGTAACTCAGCTTTGCCGGCTTACGGCAGATTTCCTACAAGTCAAGTATTGAACTATAATAACGATCTGATTCTCATAGATTGTGGGGAGGGTACACAGATCAGAATGTCTGATTATAAAGTCAAGCGTAATAATATATCCAAGATATGTATCAGTCATCATCATGGTGATCATCTATATGGATTGCCTGGTGTAATCACATCTATGAATCATCATTCTAGGACAGCACCACTTTTGGTGATTGGTCCTAAGGGTATTAAGAAATATCTGGATGTGGTTTTTGAGATAGGAGAGGTGCATCTAAACTTTGCGCTGGAGGTAATCGAGATAGATCATTCTGGCTTAGCTAAAGTATATGAAGATGACGAGCTGATCATAGAAGCATTTCCTGTTTTCCACAGAATTCCAACTTATGGTTATAAATACACTGAGAAGTCTCAGGAAATCAATATCAGAAAAGAGGCAATCTTAGAATATAATTTAAGCATTGAAGAAATCAAGCAACTCAAATTAGGTCATGACATAGAAAGAGAAACTGGTACTATAAAGAATGAACAATGCACTTTAGCACATGATCCACCCCGAACTTATACTTATTGTGCAGATTCTAAGGTAGATGATTCGCTGATTCCTATCATTGCAGGCAGTGATTTATTATACTTCGAGACGACTTATCTACATGACTTACAACAACAAGCTCAAGAAAGAGGTCATGCAACAGCCAGAGAAGCCGCAACGCTTGCTAAGGCTGCCAAGGTCAAGCAACTCGTTACTGGACATTACTCCTCACGCTATCGGAATGTGCAACCTATATTAGATGAAGCTAAGGAGGTCTTTGATAATGTGATTTTGGGTTATGATGGGGTAGTGGTTAGGTTGTGATTGGAGCATTTATTGGAGTTTTCTTGGGTAAAGGAAATGGCTTTTGAACGTATTTACTTATGAAAAGATAATAGTTTTATAAATTGCATTCTTAGTTTGGTTAGTGTTTTAAATCGTATTGATGATTAGATATTTTTGTACTTATTTGTTCACAGTTTTATTTATGGTCGGTGAGTTGCAAGCCCAACATTCACACGATGATTCTCACGACCACTCACACGATCATTCCTACTATCTCCATAAGGTATACGAACTTGATTGGAAAAAGAAAGAGATTATAACATTAGGTACAGGAATAGGCCTTACTGCATTAGGACATGTTATGCTCAGTCGTGCAGATGGGCCATTACAATCAGATATCGATAATTTAGATGGTAGCCAGCTTAATTTTATAGATCGGACAGCGGCTAATAATCTCTCCGAAAGTGCAAGGAATCTGAGTGACATTGTACTCATCGGAGGTTTGACATTGCCATTTCTAAGTTATTTTTCCAGTAATTGTAGACCAGAGGCTGGTACTATAGGAGTGATGGCTGTGGAGACATTCTTAATTAATTTAGGAATTACAAATATCTCTAAGGCGGCATTTAAGAGATATAGGCCATATAGTTATAATCCAGATGCACCTGCAGAACTGCAATTAGGAAAGGAGTCTCGACGCTCATTTATATCAGGACACGCATCGAGTACTACGGCTCTTGCTTTTCTTACAGCCAGAGTGCTCACGGATGCACACCCTGATTCTAGTAAGAAGTATATCATCTGGTCTGCTGCAGCAACTATTCCAGCGGTCATTAGTTACTTAAGGGTGAAAGCTGGAAGACACTTTCCGACCGATGTGATCGGTGGATATGTGGTAGGGGCAACCATTGGATATCTGATTCCGGAGATTCATCTCAGAGATCATATAGACATAGAAGTGCAAGGAGTCGGTAGTCTTTCCGTGACAGTCAGATTCTAAATCAATAGACTCATAATACCAAAATAAAATGATGGCAATGAGTAAGAAGTTAGTACTTGTAGTAATTGTTTTGGTCTGCATAATTATGCAATCCTGTGTCAGTCATAGACCGAGATACAAGGGTGAGTGGTCTTACTCAGATTATCAGGATAGTAGTTACTATACATTATATCTTATAGGTGATAGTGGCAATGCTCCACTTAACCAATCTACTGAGGTGCTCGATCACCTACAGTCTAATCTGACTGACACAGAAAATAATGGTGGGGTAGTCTGGCTAGGGGATAATATATACCCTGTCGGTTTGCCACCTGTGGAAGACCCAGATAGAGAACTTGCAGAGCATAGAATTAGGGCACAGCTCATGACGATGGATCACTTCGAGGGGCATAAGTTTTTTATACCAGGTAATCATGATTGGTATAAATACGAGAAAGAAGGTCTCTCAAGACAAGAGAAGCTGGTCGAAGATTACCTGTCGATTATCCCAAGTACCAGTGGCCAAAAAAACTTCTTTATCCCAGATGATGGCTGTGGAGATCCGCAGATTATTCCATTAACAGACAGTATATCTCTACTGGCAATGGATACTCACTGGTTGCTAAGTCTCAAGGCATTCTCGCAAGATAATTCTCATTGCGATGTCCAGGATATGGCTTCTTACTACAAGAAACTTACTGAACTCATAGCTGATAGCAAGGACAAAACACTCATTGTAGTCACCCACCATCCACCCTATACCTATGGTCATCATGGTGGAAAATTCAAACTTAAGGATGACATCTTTCCTATGACTCAAATTGTAGATTGGTTATACCTTCCACAACCTATCGGCGGATACTTATTTAATAGGACAAGGAATATTGTCTCAGATCAGGATAACAAAAATTTCTACTACAAAAACCTCATAAATCTACTCGACGAGCAATTACAAAAAAGAGGTACTGCTATCGTCGCCTCAGGACACGAACATAATCTACAATACATCGACCTGAATAATCAACATTACATAGTGAGTGGAGCAGGAAGTAAGAGAAACCCAGCAGGTATCGGAAAGGGGACTAAGTTTGTGATAGGAGAGATGGGTTATGTCAGGTTGATATTCAGAGACGCAAAGAATGTTCTTATGCAATATATAACTCCGGGATTATATAATGAAAGTAATAATGTAGTGTATCAGAAATGGCTCAATTTATGAGAAGAACTTCACAGTGCTATAAGTTTTAACGTTTGTTTAAAACTGAGAGGAAAAAGAAATAACAGCGTTTCAATATTTATATTAGGAACTAATTATTTTCTAATATCTATTATATGAGATGTCTAACTTTCTTACTACTTATCATACTCGTCGCATGTAATCAACCTGTCGACATCGATGATAGAATACTCGTTAGTGGCAGTACGCATTTCGAGGTCAGTTATTTGATCATAGGAATGGATACATTAGAAGTCGAGAATGGTTACTTCTCAGATGCTATACGTCGTGACCATAGTCAGTACAATTACATTAAGCTTAGTTCTTGGGAATGGCCGCAAATTGTATACCTCACTCCTGGAGACCATTTGCAACTTAATTTTGAGAACAAATGGGTGACAACTAATCATGATAAATTAAACGAATATCTGCTGAATAGAGATTCATTATTAGTGCCATATACTGCAAGGTGGGATGTAGATGAGGTAGCATATCGAGAGATATGGCAGAATGAATTTCCTCAGAACTTATCGAAGATTAAGGAGTTTTTCGAAGGTTCAGATGTAGCTCCATCACTGATAAATGAAGTCGTACAAATGGAATATATGAAGAGGGGTCATAGGACTGCTAACTATATCTCTTACCAAGAGAAAAAAGATATCTCAATAGATAGAAGTATCTATCATTTTGTAGATAGCATGGACTTAAATAATGAGCGATTATCTTTCCATATAAATAATCGAAATTTTCAATATTACTATTATCTGGATAAAATCAAAGATGAGGTACCAGATTCCATCTATCCTTTTGCTGTCATAGATACCATCAAGAAAAATGTTTCTGTATTAGATATCAGAGAAATGATTATCAATATTGTCGTTAAGTCTGGACTCTATGATGAGTCAGTAGATCATGATGCTCTATTTCTATTATATGATCAGGAGGTCCGAGAAAAATCTCGCAATGACAATATCCAGAATATATATAATACAATACAGAGTCTAAAGCCTGGGAATATAGCTCCTGACTTTGGAGATTTAATTACCATTAATGGCGATACCATTTCTATAGAGGATTACAAAGGAAAAAACATTCTCATATCTGCATGGGGGACATGGTGTCCTTATTGTAAGGAGGAAATACCATTCTTAAATTCGATGTTAGAAAAATATCCGGACAAGTTAACAAGCGTGGCTATATCAATAGATAAAGATGAAGGCAAGTGGAAGAAGTATATCGAAGATAATAGATGGAACAGTGTCCATTTACATGATCCCAATATAGGGTCTACATTCAAGAAAAATTATCTAATATCAGGGACAAATATCCATTATCTAATAGATAAAGATGGCGTAATAGTGTCATCAAAGTTAAATCCATCCGATAGTAGATTAGATTCTTTGGTTAATCTGATGGAGTAATTTAGGGATGTTAAGAAGTAAGCGAATGGCGCCGTAGGTGCCACACCTTTATAGCCCAGAACGTAAGTTCTGGGTAAAAGAAATAGTAGGGAAGCAATTCGGCAAGACAGAATGGTGGTGCAAACCAACAAGATGACAATTGTCATCTTGTAATGATGGAACTCCGATAACATTCGGAGGTGGGCGAGCTGACCAAAAATTATGACAAATTGGGTAGATGTGTTACCCCGTTATATTGCAAATTCAGTCAGTTATAAGGTATAGTAAACAATAAATATTAGAATAAGTCATTGAATTATAGGGAGTTATAGTATATCTGAACATTCCTAATTTAAGGAATACTTATGTAGAGCTGATGCCGCATTATATTCCTGTTTATTGAATTGTGAAAATTGACTTTTGAAGATAATTTGATGCATTGAAGATAATTCAATGCATTTTTAAGATAAATAATGCTGATTATCTCAATAGAATAGGGTCTTCTGAGTAGTTTTTCGCTTTTTTTTAAAAAAAATGAACTATTTCGAAACTATTAATAGAATCGTACCGTTAGCTGTTGTGGTAGTGGTATTATTCTAATGTCACGCTGATTTACAACAATATATTAATTTTAACAATGAGTAACGGTACAGTAAAATTTTTCAACGACGAAAAAGGATTTGGATTCATAACACCTGATGATGGTGGAAAGGATGTTTTTGTTCACGTCAAAGGCTTAAGTGTTGATTCTATTGCAGAAGGCGACAAAGTTTCTTACGACGTAGAAGAAGGACAGAAAGGATTGAATGCAGTAAATGTTTCTTTAGTATAAGAACATTCCATTCTAAATTATATAAGCCTGTCATTTATGACGGGCTTTTTTTATGCATATACCTGACCATTAGCAGGTCATTGGCAGATTACAAAATCACCCCCTAAGGGTGAGTGTAAATAAATTAAAGTTCACTATTTTTCGTCTCTTATTTTTTAGTATTTGTTCATTTTATTAGTCAATGGGTGACTATAAAAGTCGATTTTGGTTTTATATAAATGAACACGCCAATGCCAAGATAACATTAAAACACCCTCAAACTGTATTGCATTGCAATGTTTGTTATTCTCGCAATTAGGTGTCTCGCAATCATCTATATTGAACATTATTTATGAGATAACAGAGCGTACCTCAGCTTCAGATAGTGTAAGGACATATTTAGATATCTGCAATGTTATTATGAATATTGGTAAGCTGAGTGGAATTCCGAATTTTACAAAGAAGAGCTAACATCTAATACCATTTAAATTTTAAGATGTCGGTTAAGATTATAGAATAGAATTTGTTAAGATTAAGGCAAAAAACGCAGTCATAGCGGTAGCTATGGAGAGTATTTTTAACGCAGAGATTGGCTAATTCTATTATAATATTTCCGACATTCTAATGTTTAAATGGTATAACGTGCTAATAATAAAAAGAAGACCCCTGACAAATGGCAGAGGTCTTAGAAAAACACTTTAAATAATATTCAATTTTATTATTAATCCATTTTCAGGATTCTTGATAGATATTGCTTTTCTCCGACGTAAAAATTTAAGTAGTACTCTCCTTGAGGTAGATCAGAAACATCTAATCTTATTTGACTGAGTCCCTGTGTTACATTATTTTGATTGATCGTTCTTACATTCTGTCCTAAGTTATTTACTAAGAATCCTTGGAAAGTGTAATCAGAAGGACTATTAATTTCTAATGTTATAAAATCAGATGTCGGAATAGGGTAGACTCTAAATGGAATGTCTGCATCTTCTTTTCCATCTTCTTCTACCTTAATAACTATGATCTTACTATACGATTGCGTACCATCGATATCTTGCATGATCAATCTGTAGAAATATAATCCAGCTTCTCTACTATCTTCATCATCATAAGAATAATATAGTTTCTCTGTACTGTTACCTGCAGCATCTACACTACCTATTGCCTCGAATTCATCTGCATCGCCTATACTTCTTTCTATTATAAATTGATTCGTATTGACCTCGTTACCTGTAGACCAGAATAATCTGTTCAGTCTATCATCATGTATACGTTCTCCCCAGAAATCTAATAGTGTCAGTCCAAAAATCTTAAGACTCAATCCTGCATCAAGATTATCAACATTTTCTGATGCACCTAAGTTTACAAGGATAGACTGACCGTTATTAGGATTAAAATCACTGTCTAAGTTATCTGCCGCCTGATTAGGAACCACTAAACTTCTATCTTCTGGTACTTCTATGATCACGTAGTAAGTACCTTTTCTAAGGTTCTCAAAACTATAGAAACCATTGTCATCCGTAACGGTAGTTGCTAATGTATCGTTGTCAGCTGACATTAGGTGCATGATAACACCAGGTTGTCCACTATCGATCATATCATCTTGTCTAGAACTAATTCCTGTTAATACATCAAACCATACATAATCTCCAATGCTTCCACCTGTATAGATACCACCGTCTATAATCATCTTCTTTTCGTCTCTTGCTAATTGGAATAACTTAGTACTTCCATACTCGAATACGTTAGTTACATCACTATCGATATTGTCTAATGGATCACCACCGTTTCCTTTCACCTCTGCATCAGTAAATACCATTCCCGCAGGTATTATGAATTGTACAAAGTACTCTCCAGAACTGAGTCCTTCAAAAAGATATCTTCCATCAGCATCCGTAACCATAGTTCTAATCGGGTCATTAATATTGCTAGCTGAATATAGGTGGACAGTGACATTAGGAACGCCTTGCTCTCCTGCTTCTTGTACACCATTACCATTGATATCCATCCATACGAGATCACCTACCTCACTTGTGTTATCTAAGCCATTAGTCCCATCAGAGACATCGAGTGTAATGGTGTCAGTATCATCCTCATCGTCACCTACTGTGTCTGGGTCAGAATCTATGTCTTCTTGATCAGCTTTTACAATAGAAGCTGTATTCTTATAATCTCCGCTGGATAATACTTCCACTATTATCTCAAGTGTCTGAGTACTTGCAGCTTCTACGATGTCTACATACCATGCTGATGTATTGACATCATAGAATCCAGTCGATGCAGTATATGAAATAAACTCAAATCCTGATCGTATATTTTCATTTATTATAACATTAGTAGCATCTACGCTATTGCTGCTATTGCCTACTAATATCTGGAATGTAATTCTGTCGCCCACCTCTGGTGAGAAGTTGTCTACAGTCTTTTCCACATATAGATCTACTAAGCAATCGTTCTGTACTATTACAGTTACCTCATCAGTATCAGAACATTGTCCTGAGTTGACAGTAAGCGTATAGTCTGTTGTCGTAGTCGGCGCTACGTCGATCGCTGCTGTTGTTTCTCCAGTACTCCACTCGAATGCTCCATAGACTTCAATATCACTAAGTCTGATTTCCTGACCTGGACAGATAACTATGTCACTACCTAAGTCCACATCTATATCGCTCACTACATTAACTGTTATCTCTTCAGTTGCGGTACAGTTTCCGTAGATCGCTGTCAAGCTATAACTTGTTGTCTGAGTAGGAGAGACTACGATTGCATCGCTCATTTCTCCAGTATTCCATTCTACATTGTCGTATAATCCTGAAGCTTGTAAGTTGACTTCTTCTCCTGCACATATACTCAGATCGTTACCGATATCGATAGATGCATCGTCATATAAAGTAAAACTAATCTCATCTTCCGCTTGACAGCCAGATGCTGTAGTAACAGTTACTCTATAGCTTACATTAGGTCGAGCGTCAAGTGTAATATTACTTCCACTTGCGCCATTACTCCAGTTGTAACTTGCATTTGCAGGGCCTTCTGCAGTTAAGTCTACACTTCCACCAGAGCACAATATATTATCACCGATGATCTGTACTGATGCATCTGTTACATTAAGTGTGATCTCATCTTCTGCGCTACATGATCCTGAAGTAATCGTAACAGAGTATGTTGTTGTCTCCGTAGGTGTAACAAATATATTACGTCCTATATCTCCAGTACTCCATGCGTAATTACCTGCTATGTTACTTCCAAGCTCTATTCTTTGTCCAGCGCAGACATCCATATCTGCTCCAAGGTCTAATTCTAAGTCTGTGATAACACTGACAGTTATCTCGTCCTCAGCACTACAACCATTGTAAGTAGCTGTTACGCTATAATCAGTAGTAGATGTCGGTGACACAGATATGCTACTTCCAGTGTCTCCATTACTCCATACTACAGAATCGTATATACCTTCTAATTCTATATTAACTTCCTGACCCACACATGTGGTCATATCTTCACCGAGATCTATATAATTAGATTCGAATGATTGTGCCATGACTTCATCGCTGAACTGACATCCTGTGTCAGAAGTAACTGTGACACTGTATACGGTGTTGTTGTTAGGTGTAAATGTTGTGGATTGTCCCATGGCACCCGTATTCCATAAGTATGTACCAGGTGTTCCATTAGCTTCTAATGTGATCTGTCCGCCTGGACAGAAAACAGTGTCAGATGTAATCTCAACAAATGCCATATTTTCTACAATTACAGTCACTGCATCTTGTGACTCACAATTACCTGAACTGACTGTAGCAGAATAAGTTGTCGTCTCTTCAGGCCTCACTGTGATAGATGATTCTGTGCTTCCATTACTCCATTCATAATTACCTGCTACATCAGATGATAATGTCACTTCTTGTCCGTTACATATTGTAACATCATTGCCTAAACTAAAGTCTAATGTTTCCACAACAGTTATCGTGATAACGTCACTTATTTGGCAATTCCCATAAGTTGCTGTGACACTGTAACTCGTAGTCTCTTCTGGGCTGACAGTGATCGTCGGCGCAGTAGAGTTGTTACTCCACGCTATCTCATCGTATTGTCCATTAAGTTCTAATGTAATATCTTCTCCAGCACAGATTGTCATATCTGGTCCTAATGAGATACTGCCGCCGTCATATGATTCGAATGTAATATCATCGCTTGCTTCACATCCATTGCTTGTCGTAATTGTTACAGAATATGTATCTCCAGCAAGAGGTCTAAGTGTAATAGATCTGCTTGTCTCTCCAGTATTCCATAAGTAATTTCCTTGTGATCCACTGGCTTGTAAGGTTACTTCATCTCCATTACATATAATGCTATTTCCATTAATATTAGCGAATGCTAAGTCTTCTACTATGACTGTTACATTATCTATTGCGCTACAATTCCCAGAGGTTACTGTCGCTGTATATAAAGTAGTCTCAGTAGGGGATACTGTAAGGACTTCTCCAGTATGTCCATTACTCCAGATATAATTGCCACCTACATTTCCGCTAATTTCTACTTCTTGTCCATTACATATTACAACATCATTTCCTAATTCAAAGTCTAAGTCAGAAACGACATTGACAGTAATCTGATCTGTTACTTCACAGTTACCTAATGAAGCTGTAACAGAGTATGTAGTAGTGCTTGTAGGTGATACAGTATTAGCTCCACCTTGCGTACCATCTTCCCATACTGCTGTATCATAGAGTCCTGATAATTCTAATGTTACAGATCCTCCAGAGCATATTTCTTTATCTTGTCCTAATGTGACTGAACTATTGTCAAATGCTGAGAATGAAATCTCATCCGTTGCAGTACAGCCAGAAGCTGATGTCAAAGTGACAGAGTATACAACATCTGCAACAGGTGCAATTGTAATGTTATTGTTAGTTACACCAGTACTCCATCTGTAGGTTCCACTTGTTCCACTTGCGTTAAGTGTGACTTGCTCACCTTCGCAGAATATATCATCTGCTTGGATGGTAACATTTACTTCTTCTACAGTTATTGTTATTTCATCTTCCGCTTCACAATTCCCAGATATTACAGTTGCGCTGTATGTAGTGGTACTCGATGGACTGACAGTAATCCCAGAGCTTGTCTGACCAGTATTCCAATCAAAATCTCCTGAGATAGTAGCATCTCCAATACTAACTTCTTCTCCAGCACATATAGTGATATCATTACCTAAGTCTAATGCGATATTGTTACCCACATTTATATTTATATCATCGGTACTTGTACAGTTATCTTTTGTAACTGTAACGCTATAGTTGGTTGTTGTAATAGGAGCTATTGTGATAAAATTATCGGTAGATCCATTACTCCATTCTATTTGGTCCCATTCTCCTGATAATTCTAATGAGAATGACTCACCTACACAGATGTCCTTGTCTTCTCCCAAGTCTGCTCCTGCATCACTGAATGATAGAAGAGTTATCTCATCAGTGTCTGTACATCCATTAGCAGCAGTAACGGTTACAGAATAACTGTCACCAGGTATTCCACTTACATTAATCGCTTCCCCAAACTGACCATTACTCCAAGCATATATTCCTTCAGAACCATCTGTTTCTAATCTTGCAATTGTGCCTGGACATATTAATGGATCTGTTGTGATATTTACAAACGCAGCACTCTCATCTACATTTACTGTTATCTCATCTGTTGCCTCACAGGTTCCAGAATATACCGTCACAGTATAAGTTGTTGTGATAAATGGTACAATCGTTATGCTTGGTGTATTCATACCGTTACTCCAGTAATACTGACCAGCTGCATTAGTAGATAATGTTACTGCTTCTCCTTTGCAGACAGAGATATCGTCTCCAAGATCTACTTCTAAGTTGTCTGTAACGGTTATGTTTATCTCATCAGTTCCTTCGCAACCATTGTAAGTTGTGGTAACAGAGTATGATGTGGTCTGTGCCGGCTGCACATTCATTGTGCTATCTTGAGTGCCATCACTCCAGAGAATAGAATCATATAGACCATCTAAGGCAATATTGACTTCTTGTCCTGCGCATATATTAATGTCCTCTCCGAGGTCAGCACCGCTGTATACATTAAATGTAATCTCATCCTCCCATTTACAGTTTCCATCTGATGTAATTGTTACGGTATAAGTTTCTCCATCCGAAGGTATCACTGTGATCGATTCTCCCATCTCTCCATTACTCCAATTGTATCTACCTTCTGTACCATCAGTGTCGATGAATATTTCTTCTGTTCCACATATTATAGAATCGGTTACGATTTCTACAAATGCTTCTGCAAATATTTCTACTGTTGCAAAACTGACATCCGTACATCCATTATCAGTAAGAGATACTTGGTACGTTGTCGTTTCTGTTGGGCTTACCCATATAAAATCCATTGTATCACCATTAGACCATTGGTAACCTAAGCCATCTACGGCACCAGTTGCTTGTAAGAATACCGTATCTCCGAGGCAAGCTTTTCTATCTCTACCTGTATCCACATCGGGTGCATCTCTTACTTCTACATATACTTGGTCTTCTGCACTACATCCATTGTTATCTGTTACGGTAAGATATATATCCCGAGGTGTATTAAGATTAATAGAAATCGAGTCGCCAAATCTTACTGTATTTCCATCATCCCACTGGTATAGTGCATTGCCACTACCAGTAGGTGTCAGCGTTAGTTCTTGTCCTCTACAGATAAATGTATCTTGACCTAATTCTACAAATACTTCTTTTACTTCTACTAATATTTCTCTTTCTACTTCGCAACCACCTAATGTAGCTGTGACTGTATAATTCGTATCTTCTGTAGGGCTAACCGTAATGCTGTTTCCTGTCTCTTGCGTACTCCATGTCAAAGTTGCTTCCTCAAATGAACTGGTTGCTGATAGTGGTACTTCTACTCCAAGACAAGCGATTACTGATCTATCAGCTGATAATTCCATATTGATACAAGAAGCCGCTAATGTATATACTTCATAAGTACTAGGTACTAAAGATGAAATTGTAGATATAGAGCCTGTGGCAAGTGATGGGGTAGACCCATTAAAGTTAGCCTCGTAATCTCCTGTATCTATCATTCTGAAATCTATCTCAGAAGGAATAGCTTCCCATTGTGTTCCATTCCATCCTACTATCGTTAGTCTTTCTAAGTCATTGTTTGTTATCAGATCTACATAACTTAACTGATCCCATGTCAATGTAATGATCGTGGGGTCTGTACCGTTAATATCCCAATACTCCCATTCACTTACCTTAGTAATGATATCCTGGTGGGTCACTGAACTAAATGGTCCAGTCATCGGAAGCACAGGAAAGTCGCCTCCTCTGATATCGGAAGTTATTGCAGATGTAGGATCTACACCATAATATGCGGCTTCTACATAAGAGCCACCTGAAATGGCAGCAGGCCTAAATCTATCATTGTCCCCAATAGGAAATAGAAATGGTGCATTACCAAAGTACCTCACATACCCATCTACAAACTTATCGTTATCGGCATTTTTCCATCCTGCACCAGCTGCATAATTATAGTACCCTTTAGCTGGAATTCTCTCAGCTCCCATTATGCCTGGCTGGGTTTTCCTATTTCTTAAGTCAAATTCATTGATTGAAAATTCAGTCATATTCCCTTCAGAATGTATGAATGTATTTCCAAAAGTGTTTGAACTTTGGGCTGTACATAAGCCAGATAGGCCCAGAAACAAAACAAGGTATATGCCTTGTATAAATTTGAAGTTGTGATCCATTATATTAAACTTAAAGTGCATTTCTCGAATATTTAAGTAGGCCAAAATAACTAAGTCGTAAGTTGATGGTGAGTTCATGTATAGACATAGAAATATAGCCTACCATTAATCGATAGAGGCTCAGAAATTCTATAATCTCGTTCCTGATAAACAGGTAGTATATTCTCATCATCAAGTTTTCTGTATTGATAATAAATCATTACAACAATTAGTATCTCGGGTTATTTTTCGATTGTAATTTCTCATTAATAATCTGTTAGGATCTTACGAGAATCATTAATCTATTTAATAGATTAATTAAAGGGTGTGCATTAGGTAGGGTTGGACATCATATAGTTATCCAAGGTTATGACAATAAATATGTCAATAACCCCTATGTGTATGGTGTCTAACCTGTATTTATTAGATCATTTCTCTAAATATCATTGTATATGTCAAGTTCCTTTCACAAAAATTGATTTTATTATTAGGCTTAATTAGTTTTTATTTTAATTGGATCTTATAAAAGAATAGTGGTTTTAGAAAATCCTTTAGTAAATAAGGTGTCACAATATCTGGTTCTTCTTTTTTTGAATGTTTATGGTTTTGGGGCTATAGATATTTCTATAGATTTTGAGTATGTTTTTATTCCATCTTCCAGCAATTAGTTTCCTTCGCCATTTGTTCCTTCAGGCTGTAAATCTTGAGTGACAGGTTCAGTGAAACTTCTATTTGTTCTTGTGAAAGCATTGTTAAATATTGATGTACAACAAGATAAAGGTTGACCTTCTTGAAAGCTAATTCCTACAGTAAGCGCATCACCAGCTTGTGCGGGTGAATGTTCGTTGTATGTTGCATCTAAAGTCCCTCTTATATACACCCTAAATTTTAATGAAATGACAAATTCATTATCAATTATAACTGAACCAGATGCAGCTCCCATATCGGAAGATGGATCTGGATTAGGGCTAGAGTTTCCTATCAAATTATTGTTCACTGTAAAGTTTTGATTGCCAGAAAGTGCTCTTGCATCAAAACCAGTAACCAATTCATATTCAGTTGTAAATCCTAATCCACCAATAGACCCGCCGAGTCCGGCAAAGTGCAATACTGGGTAAGCTACGGTTCTATTGAAAACTATATTTAATTCGCCGATATAGTGATTTGCATCTACCGGTAATTCTAATTCTTTAAATCCATTTACAGAATTAAATATCCTTACACCATGATTTGCTGCGAGGTCTAATCCAGTTCCAGGACTGTTAGTAGGGAATGATGTAAACATATTATTGGTTGGATCAGATGGCATATAAGTTCCATAAGTTTCCGTAGGTACATGATCGCATCCTGATGAATTTAATCTTGCTCCGAAATTCATACCAAAACCATTGGTAGAACAAGAAATACTTGTATACTGCTGATCTGTGAATGAATAAGTAGCTGTTATCGGAGGTGTGTGTGAGACAGTTGAATTCCCAGTCGGATCATTAGTGTTTTCCACAAAGGTAATTGTCTGTGGACTTACACTGGGACCTTGAACATTTGGGTTATTAGGGCTGTCATGCATTTCTAACATTTTATATGGATCAGAACAATTTTCATATTGGATGAAGAACCCGCTCTGCATTTCACATCCATCAGCGTCAGTTACTGTTACAGGATAAAAACCGTATTCAAGGTTATCGAATACACCTGTAGAGTTAGTTCCTGCTCCTTGCACAGTATATTGGTATGGTGCTCTTCCATCTTTACCGGTTATTGTGACGGCCCCATCTGTGTCTCCTTCACAAGCTAGAGTTGTAATGTTAGTGATGTCCATTCCTAATACCTTAGAATATTCAAGTGTTATAAATGAAACGGATTCACACCCTTTTGCATCTGTTACAGTAACTCTATAATATCCTCTAGCCAGACCATTAATACTAGAGTTTGTACCTCCATTGCTCCATGAGTATGTGTACGGTGCAGATCCATTTGTTGCAGTAACTTGAGCAGAACCATCAGAGGCGCCTACACATGTTTCATCATTAAAACTGTTGATTTCTGTTTCAATATCGCAGCATTTTGCATCAATGCCAATAGACCCAGACATGTATAATGTTTGTCCATCAATTGCCGGTGATTCAACACAGACAGTAACTGAAGTACAGCTTCCTAAAGTGTTCTCCAAAGTCATATCAACAATGTTCAATGAATTGCCAGAATTGTATATGTCTATTGTTGTACTTGTTGTAATGTTGCATGCCTCAGCTGTAATAATGGCTGTTGTCCCATCATCAGTCAAATCTGAAATTGGGATTGTAATTTCAATATCTCTTGAAGCTGCTTGTGCTGGCAAAGTGAAAGTTTCGCAATATGTATTTTGCCATAAACAAAAGTTTAAAAAGTTTCCTGAAGAAACTTGATCAATATATTCTGGGCCTTGTCGGAATACGTATAAAACTAATGATTCTGCCGTACTAGCATCATCTGCAGTTATTGTAACTGAGCTAGCCGCATCAAATTGTGCTCTATACATGTATCCGTTAGCACAGCCTTGATTATCTAATATTTCTGGTGCTGCATTATAATTTTGAGATGCAGTTGAAAATTCAACACAATCGTTGATGTCATCTGTAAAAGTTGCTATCGCAACGATCGATGTTACATTTGAAGGATTAGGAATGCTTAAAGTAGTAGGAATATTATTCTTAATACCTGTTCCAACAATATCTACAAATTGATCACTTGTACAATCAAAATTCCATGTGTCGACAATGGTATCATCTACATCACAACAACCTGTCTTGTCAGAATCATCTAACCAGCTGTCAGAGCTAGGAGTATGGCACATATATCCAGCGCCTTCAGGTACTAATCCACATTCATTGACAGTGGATGCAGGATTTGCATACCCATTAGAGACTATAGAATTGTTTACATTAGGATTAACAGAAGATAAACTTTCATCTGCGTCACTACAACCATCACCATCACTATCTAAATCGCAAAAATTGAATATACCATCTCCGTCTGTGTCAATAGGTGTACAAGTAGCAACTATTCCATCAGGGCAGCCATCGCCATCACTATCGTTTTGGGTGTTATTAGAGTTGTCTATAAGCATACAATTAGATAACTGAATATTAATGTCACCACTGCATTCTATAGCATCCGCTATGCCATCATTATCAGAATCTGAATCCAGATAGTTAGGCACTCCATCACCATCGCAGTCAGGTCCAGAACATGTAGGTGTAGGACTTACTTGGAAAGTAAATGAGCCACCAGCTCCAGCACCTTGATCATAGTATCTGAATACTAATCTGTCTATACAATCATTAAACTTAAATGACAAAGCATGTTCTTCGACATTCGAACCTGCTTGCACGTTACAAATACTTGTGGCAGTAGTAGTTCCATCCCATGCTATACATGGCCCCTGTGATTCTATAAATACTGGTCTGGCTACACCAGCTACAAATCCTTCTATATCAACTGCATCCGATCTGTCTATATCCACAAGACGACCATTAAATCCGCATACGGGTTCTGTAAATGTGTACTCGACTTCCATATATTCACTAGGATCGTCAGAATTTACACCTAATAAAAGTCCAGTTACTCCAGGGTCGTGTAAATCTGAGAATATAAATTCATCCAAGGTAGCACCACCAAAGAAAGATAGCGGGTCTGTAACTTGAATTATTGACGTACCGATATTAATATTGGCACTATTGAAAGTATTCAAAGCATTTATACTGCCATTGTATGTATTAAGATCTATGACTTCACACTCAAATCCTTCATCTATATTCAGTATACCATCATTGTCAGAATCTCTATCCAGGTTATCAGATATACCATCACCGTCTTTATCTTTGCAACCGTTAGCAATGCAGGTGCATTGTGCATTAAGACCTGTGCCAATTACACTTAACAGAAATAGAGTTATCACTATTTTAGAAATGTAAGCCAAAAGTTTTGTCACTATCTTTTCTATGTTAATATTTGTTGTTATATCCATCCTATTTGAATCTCTTTTAAAAATTATTCTAAGACTAATTTTAAATAAGTATGTTATTGTATTATATATTTTGAGTTTGAATTGAATCCAAAAACAGGTTAATTTATATATTAAAACACACGTTAAAATTTCTTAATTGGCAAAATTTAATATTAGGGCAGAATGCTAAAAGCTTTTTTTAGGAATTAACTTTAAGTGAATTTTTAAAAAAAATATACAATTCACTTGTCCATTTATGCCATGTACCATTTTTTGGTACGATACTTTGAGAACCTACTCCCATCCATGCCGCTTGCACGACATAGGAAGGAGTAGGTAAATCTATAAATTTCATTATTATCATTGCTATGTAATTATTTGCGATCAATTTATTTCTCACAGAAAAGTGTATTGATATAAGAACAATTACATTTTGGTACTTCAATTACTTCGTAACTCATAACACCTTGAGCAGAGATACTATTTACTTGTATTGTAGAACTATCGTAATCTAATACGTGATAATCTAACTCGTTCTCAGAGAAAGTAGGTATTGCTCCTGCTCCAGGACTTGATATCACTGGTGATCCATATTGATCAATATACTCTTGGT
>Ga0209187_1001810_pt1 | contig 22984 bp, 18 predicted proteins | sample BantaG_FD_187430 | JGI IMG/M metagenome (GOLD analysis project Ga0209187, IMG submission 187430) | Marine algal microbial communities from Bantry Bay, Ireland - BantryBay_4 metaG (SPAdes) (version 2) | ecosystem: Host-associated > Algae > Red algae > Unclassified | place: Bantry Bay, Ireland...
CTGATATCTGGGCTTGGCTACCAAACCTATCGACAAGTTAAAGGCAGTAAATATGCTTGGGATGACCGCGATATAGTTTCTAGTTTCTTTGAAGATAATTTCCGCAAACCAAGCTCACCAAAAAGTATAAAAAAGAAAACTACCTCCAAGAAATCAACTAAGCCTAAAACCCAACCCAAAAAAGCTATTGTAAAGAAAAAAAACTCCACAAACTCTACTAAAAATACTAAGAAAAAGACTTCTACTAAGAAGTCCGCTAGTCGTAAAAAGAAATAGCACAGTAATTATATTAAGAAATACTAGAGTCTATTTGATCGAACAGTAGAGCCTGCATATTCGCAGCGCCCTGATCCTCGATCACCAATCCGTAAGGGTTCATGTTGTCATTTAGACCAATTATGGCAACTTTATTGCCGTAAATTAAGGTATAGCTTGAGGGTTGTATTTTACTGTCGGTTGATAGATACTTTCTGGAGGCAGTTTTAACCTCATCACCACCTTTACCTATAGCTATGACTTTTACAAAAATATCTTTAGCAATTCTTTGTTTCGTAAATCCAGGGAAGCGTCGGTATATATATTGGCGCATTGGCTTTGAAGAAATTGCTCGGTATTCTTTTTTATCTAACTTACTAACTGTCTCAAGAACATCATTTAGTATTACGGCAACCCCTTCGTCGTCTTCATAGAATTTTAAGTTTGCATAAGGGTTATAGGCTGCTTCTTTTAAAAGCTCGGGTATGAGATGCTTAGTTTTCTCTTCTGTTTCGTCTAGCTCGTTTCTTTTAACTTGTATCAGATCAATTATTTTACTTGGATCTTCTGCGAAGTATTTTCTGTTTACATTACCTTGTTGATAATTAACAAGTCCTGCGCTAACAAGCTTTTTTATAGAGTCGTATACAGAACCACGGTTAATTTTAGTATAGTCAGCTATCTTGCGTATTGAAGATAGACCAGACTTTAACAAAGCAGTATATACTCGGCTATCTCTACCGTCTAAGCCTAGCTGTGATAAGTCTAAAAAATCATTTCGCATTACGGTAGTTTATCATAGCCAAAATAAATTACAATATCAGTTAAGTTGTCAATTATTTTGCACCATTTTATCTAGAATAGTTTCTATTTTGTTGTAATTTATAAACTCTGAAAGTAATTAAATAGAAAGAAAGTAATGTGTGGAATACTTGGAACAGTCGGCAATAATAGATCCCAAGAGTTTATGCAAATTGGGTTAGTCTCGTTAGAATCTAGAGGGCGTGATTCTTTTGGCATAGTCTCTTCTTACGGCAAAGAACTAGTAAGCTTGCATGAGCTTGGCGGGTTGTCAGATTTTGGAGACGTCGGAGACGTCGGCACCACAGCCATTGGGCATAGTCGGTGGGGTAGTGTTGGCGGGCTAACGAAAGAAAATATTCATCCGTTTATCATAAATGGTTTAGTGGGGGCAATGAATGGAGAGGTAAATAATACTAGCGAAATATCGGGCATGCTAAATGATGAGTTTAAGGAACTGATAAGAGGCGCCACAGACTCTGAACTTTATTTTGGATTGGTCGCTCAAATGATCCAAGAAGATAAGTTAAGTTTAGAGGAGGCAATAAGCAAGGTTAATCGCGATGTGGCATGTGGCTCTTTCGCAATATTGGCTTTTGAGCAGTATAATTATGGAGAGATGGTTGGCTGTGTTCAGGGCGACAGGAACTCACTGAAGATTGCTGCGTCCGAGCATGGAATATTGTCGGGGAGTCAGGCGAGTCTGTTTAATAACTTTGGGGTACAAGAATATGCAGAAGTGACTAACGGTCAAACAGTCACTTTTAGTGATTCTGAAATGCGTTTTAGTGGGGGCCAAAGAAATGTCTACTTGTTTGAAGGACTTAGAACTGCCTCCGCTGAACTAGGTAGTTCGCCAGACTACATGCACCTTGAGATTAATCAGCAACCAGCCGTATTGCGCAGCTTACTTGCTCGAAATGTTGATGGGCATACTATCAATATTGAGTTACCTGAAGAAGCCTCTAGAGCTAAGTCCATAGATGTCTTGTCTTCCGGATCATCAGAAAATGCTATGCGACTGGCTGTTTCAATTTTGGCTCATCAGCCCGGCTTACATTTACCAGAAATAGTTATGCATAAAACTGAAGAGTTTAGAAGACAGGCTGGGCTTAGTTCACCAGAGTATCTTCTCGTATTATCTCAATCTGGGGAAACATCTGATGTTAGGGATTGTCTAAAAAGTTTAGCAGATCGCAGTTCGGTTACCGTGCAGTCGATTATTAATACGCCTAACTCTCCACTACATTTGGATGCAGACTCTTCGATATTCTTGGGCGCTGGTGCAGAGCGCGCCGTTGCTGCTACTAAATCTTATACAGCACAAGTCGTATTGGCTCTATTGAACAGCCTTAAGATAGCCTCTGAAAGAGGCTCTGATAATGCGGCAGTCGAAAACATGCTAGATAATCTAAAAAGAACACCAGATATTGTGACGGCAACTTTGGAACTTTTTGAGTCTGACGAGATAGCTAATGCAGCTGAGATTTTGAGCAAAGCAGAGTTCGGCTCAGTAATAGGTAGCGGACCAATGCGCCAATTGGCAGAAGAGATTAGTCTAAAACTCACTGAAGTTGCTCAATTCAGGAACATAGTTAGAAACAGTGAAGAGTTCAAGCACGGCCCCATCAGCTTAGTTGGAAATAATTCACCAGTGGTCACGATATATGGCAGTGATAAATTTTATAACTCCGTGCTGGATAGTTCGGTTAGAAACATAACCTCTAAGGGCGGTCAAGTTATTGTTATCGGTCCTGATTCTCAAGCTGCAAAACATGAGACTAACGAATTGGTGAGCACTTTAAGCACGCCTGAATGCCAAGGGCCAGTAAGTCAGGCGCTATCAAACGCTGTTGTGGGTCAAATGCTTGCTTATAAGGTTGCAATTAATAGAGGGATTGATCCTGTTAATTCCAGGCATTGTGCAAAGGCTATTACTGTTTAACGGCAGTTCTGCTGATGACTATTTTTATATAATCAGTGTATAATAACTTCTAATGATAGATTTAAAAATTACTGATTATATCAAAAGTTTTGGCTTGAGTGCTGAGTCAATAAAGGCAGGTAATGCTAAGCTAGGTTCTGATCTAGCTGTACCTTGTTTTGGTTTGACAAAAGAACTCAAAAGATCCCCTCAAGAGATTGCTGAAGGTTTTGCAGAAAAAGTGGAACACCCAGATATAAAAAAAGCCGAAGCTGTGTCGGGATATCTAAATATTTGGTTCACCGACAGTTACTTATTTGAACTTGCCCAAAACGCAACTGAATCTAGCCTGGTTTACAAAGACAAGGTTGTGGTCTGTGAATACGGAGATCCAAACCCATTAAAAGCTCTACATGCTGGACATCTATATACTGGAATGGTGGGTGACGCTATTGCTAATCTGTATGAATACGCTGGAGCCAAAGTACACCGAGTTAATTTTGGTGGCGATGTCGGCCTGCATATTGGCAGAGCTTTATGGGCAATACTCAAGGCTATCGACAATGACCTTAAGGTCTTGGACAAAATAGAAGAAAATCAGCAGCCAGACTGGTTGGCTAAACGCTATGTAGAAGGAAACGCTGCTTATGAGGAGGACGAACAAGCCAAAGCAGAGATTATTGCCTTAAACAAAGAAGTCTACAGAATTCATGCCGATAATGATCACGAGTCAGATACGGCCAAAGCATACTGGACTTGCCGACAGTGGAGTTACGACTACTTCGATAAATTCTATAAAAGTATCGGGGTGCATTTTGAAAAATACTATCCCGAAAGTGAAGGTGCAGCACTAGGTTTGCAGACTGTAAAAGACCACATAGAAGACGGTATTTACGAAGAATCAGATGGTGCAGTTGTATTTAAAGGAGAAAAATTTGGCCTACACACCAGAGTGTTCATTAATTCAGAGGGTTTGCCGACTTACGAGGCAAAGGACGTTGGATTAATCTTTAATAAATGGAAAGATTATAAGTTTGATGAATCAATGATCATAACTGGCAATGAACAACTGCAATATATGAGTGTTGTCCAAAAGAGTATAGAGCAGTATGCCCCAGAGTTAGTGGCAAATAGCCGACACTTAACTCATGGTCTGGTTAAGCTAAAAGGTGGAGTTAAGATGAGTTCGCGTTTGGGTAATTTCTTAAAAGCTACTGATATTTTAGAATCAGCTACCGAAGCAGCAGCTGAACAAGCAAAAAATAATCCTTCTGTAGTAATCGCCGCCGTTAAATACGCCTTTTTAAAGCACACTATTGGTAGCGACATTCACTATGATCCGCAAGAATCAGTATCTAGCATAGGAGATTCTGGCCCATACTTGCAGTACGCTCATGCTAGAGCTTGCGGTATTATTAGAAAATCTACTAAGTCAGCGTCAGCAAAACAACCCGTTTCTCTAGACGAATCAGAAAGAGCGTTAATTCGTAAAATAGCAGATTTCTCAGAGGTGCTACAGGACGCCACAGCTAGCTTAGCTCCCAATAAGATTTGTAACTATCTTTTTGATCTAACTCAAGGCTTCAACCGCTTTTATGAGCACAATAGAGTTATTGGCTCTGATCGTGAATTACAAAGAATAAATATATTGAAAAGCTATATCGAAGTTTTAGCTAAGGGCTTAGACCTACTTGGTATACAGGCACCTGATAGGGTGTGATAACCATCTGTAAGCTGGGCACAAAGGCTGTATAGCTGTCTCTAAGGTAGCCAAACAAGATTAGACCCGCGAAACTCTCTTAAGACTTTTCGCTCTTCATGATCAAAAATTTGCTGAAACACCTCTTCGCAATGACTGCTTGCGCCCAGTCCATCATACTGACATTTATCTGGATCGAATTGCAAAGCAAGTAGAGCATTATCGTAGCTCAGCGTGAATTCTCTTAGGCTAGAATTGCTGTCTGCCTCGCTTTGCCAGAGTGCTACAGGATCACCGCCCCACTCATCTATTCGTCCAACTTGACTATACGATAACCCGGGTTGATAAATCGTTGAACTAAAGTTAACCGTATTATTAATGGGTTCAATGTCTAAGACATACCCATCATCAAGCTCTATAGAAGCGGCGTTAGCACTAGCGATGTCGTAGCGAACTAAGTCATCTCCATCTCTAAAAATAATTTCTGTACCACCACCAAAAAAGCCAAAAGTGCCTGAATAGGAGCCAATAAGAATAGGATCAAAGTCGTTAAATGGGCTTACGGCATAGTATGTCTGTCCTATATCCTGTATTAAGGCAATCTGCCCGTCGGTATCTGTGTTAATACTGTAAGCTTTCAGAGGGATATCTTTTACGTCAGTCAGACTCAACAGGGTGCCATCGTCTAGGTCGAGAGACTCCATTCTATTTGCATACTCTTCATAATATTCTGGAGAAGATGAGCCATAGTCAGGACGAGTTGTAAATAGAGCCGTTTTGCTTCTTGGGGCAAGTACTAGATTGCTTATTCTTCCTTCATGCTTCAACTGTTCACGTCTAATATCCTTAGTATCAAGATTGATTGTATAGAGCTGATCATTCTCTCCCTCCTTTACAGCTACAACTATATAGCTATCATTTGCTGCGAATAGTCTAATTTGAGAATGAGAAAAAACAACTTCTGGTTCCAGCCCAAGAGTTGCTAGCTTTATGTGATCATCAGCCTCAGTTGAGTTATTCAGAGAGCTCGGATCGGAATTTGAATCATCATAGTTGCGCTCTAAGTATACATAACTAGGTTTAGTCGTCGAGAAGGTATGTTGATACTTATTCTTCATCTTTTTACCGGATTTGTCGTAAATTTCAGGTGTAACTGAAACAGTATAGTCAATGTCGCTCTGAAGATCACCTTGGAGTATAAGTGTTATGTTCTGAGTGTTTGTCTTGGCTGTAAACGCAATTTCTGGTTTTATATAGATTAGGTCACTGTAGTCACGTTGTTCAATTGGCCTATCAAAAACAATTTGTAAGTTTGAACCAGTTGTCAAAGCACTATCGCTAACATCATTAATATTTTGAATAAATCGCACTCTCGGACCTTGTCCATATAGAGAAACCGACAGACCAATAATCACTATTATCATTGAGGAGCAAATAAGTACAACTTTCTTCGTATAGCTATTAATTTGCATAAGGCCTTTCCGGTTGGTCAATTTCGGTTACCAGAGTCGGCTTAAGTACTATTTGCTCTCCTTCTGATGTCGAGTGAGTAGCAAATTCACCCTCAACTTCTAGCCATTGATCCTCTTCATAGGTAGCCTCCCAGTCTTTAATATACACAGGAACACCTATTGGCTGGGCATCAACCGCACAGCAGGTTACAACAAAACGCGCCATCCATATAGTGTCTTGTCCAAGACCTGCATCGTACAAAAAACCGCTCACTTTTGCTGGCTTATTTGAATAATAGGCCTCATCATTGTCGCTATTAATAATCCGCGCCCAGTCTACTAATTTTAGTCCTCTGGATGAGCCTGCAAAAAGAGTACTTATTGGCTTTGAGTCACTAGTAGAAACCAAAGACCCTACATCAGTTGATCTTTGGGTAACCGTTGATGAGGTGAGAGATCTTGCTGGTAACAACGCAAATAGCAGCATCAGTCCAAGTGGCACCATGGTCAGTCTCCCTGATCTATGACTTGGACCCTGTTTGTCTCCGAAAACATAGTTAACAACCAATAAAGCAAACCCTATTGAAGCCATAAAGACCGTAAAGACTATATACCGAGGGTGTATGTAAAGATCAAGTTCTCCATTGATGTTTAGCTGTATTATATATAACGATACAGCAATCAACACAACTGACTGCAACTTAAAACGCATAAGACACCACTAGTCCCGTCAAGGCAGACATTAACAGCGCTAGAACGGTTACAGTAATCAGTAGGCGGTTTCTGAATGTTGTCTTTAACAGTATTAACATCTTTATATCTATCATTGGGCCAAATACCAAGAAGCTCACTATTGATCCCGCTGTAAACGTATTTGCAAAAGACAGCGCAAAGAACGCATCTACATTAGCACAAATAGAAACGACAAATGCCAAAAGCAGCATAGCTACAATGGACAATATGACATTACTCCCTATGCTCACAAGCAGGTCTCTTGGAACAAACGACTGAATACTGCCGGCGATAAGAGCGCCAAAAGCAAGCATTCGCAACATAGCAAACGCCTCATGTGCGAAGTTGCTACTTAGCTTAGCCATTCTGAGTTTGTCTTTTTCCTGTTTTCTGGACGGTGACGCGTTGCATATAGCCTGAAATTTATCCGTCAAGAATTCGTTCTCTTTATTTTTAAGAGAAATTATATACCCAATAATATTTGCTATCAGGAGTGTGGCTGCAATTCTAGAAACAACAATTGAGCCGTCATAACCAAACGCTGCCCAGGTTGACCATATAGTGACAGGATTTACAACAGGGGCAGCCAGTAAAAAAGTTATGGCTTCAGACGGCTTAAGCCCTTGGATCATCAAAGCGCGCGAAAGTGGCACATTCCCACACTCACATACCGGGAATAAACATCCAAGCAGCGAAATTACGGCTCTGCGCAGCCATCCACGATTGGGTAAAGCTTTTTCAAAAGTGTGAGTCGGGACATAGGTATTAACGATACTTGCAAGCAAAGAGCCAAGTACAAGAAATGGAAAAGCCTCAATAAATATACTGAGAGATATAGTTATGAAGTCTTGGAGTTTGTTTGGTAGGTCAACTAGTTCAGCGGAATTCAGGTATGAACGAAGTCCAAGAGTGGCCACCACAACAACCGACAATGGCATCACCCAGGTCAATAGTGCTTTTTGATCAAAGCGCTGAATATGTTTATGCATAAATTAAGACCCATTGTACCGCAGTGTAAGGTATATTTGTACTACGAAGTATTGACCCGCTTAGTGTCAGTTGCTATAATTAACAACCATAAGCATATTAAAATATTTTTATCAATCTAAAATAGCTAAAATAGGATGGGCACCATGAAAAAATTAGAAATTAGAAATAACATCCGCCAGCGCCAGACGGCGGGAGCAACTAGAAGCAGTAAAACTGTAGCCAATACTTCATACTCCACACTTCATACTCCTGCTTCAAAGAAGCAGGGCTTCACAATAATAGAAGTCATATTAGTCTTGGCGATAGCCGGACTAATTTTCTTAATAGTATTCTTGGCTTTACCTCAACTCCAACGCTCGCGTCGTGATACGCAGCGAAAAAATGATTTAAACTTGCTTTACACAGCGTTCTTTACCTTCCAATCAAATACTGGTGATCTTCCGACGTATAATGAGGTTTTTGCTGCATTACACCACACTAACACACCTGCTGGAGACTTCGTAGACTATCTACCTCCTTCATTCAATGATCCAAGTACTGGCAGCTCGTATGAAAGATCTGGAAGTTGGTCATCTTACAAAGCAAAACCTGGTAGCATAGTGTATTATGATCATGGGAGATGTCTAATTGGTGGCACAAACCCAGCAGCTAGGGACTCTAGTATTTTTGGACCTGGAGAAATAGCAGTAACTATGAGGCTTGAGCAGGGTGACTACTGTCTTGACAACCAGTAGGGTTGTCAACTTTAATATTTGAAGCTGGTTAGAGATAATTTAACTTCCTGATAGAAAGCAAGTTAATTACTTATAAAATAAATCTATACTCAATGTCTTTACTCTATTTTCAAAATAACCAAAATATCAACAACAATCTTTGATGTAAAATTAAGCATAAGAGGCTTGACTGACTTAGTGTAGCTAGGGTATTATTGCAGGTGATTAACTTAAATTAATTGTGTGATTTAGCGAGTTAATAAAATATCAACAATCAATTATCTCTAAAGGGAGGAAAGAACAATGAATATAAGTATTAAAAAAGCTTTAAGCTCACTGGCTTTACCAGCTCTATTCGCAGCTGCAGTAGCTTACATGCTCATGGCTATGGCTGGCAGCGCAAACGCTGCAACTACAACCTATGTGGTCAACCCATCAGAAATGTTCTCAGGAATACCAAATACATCAGCACATTCAGGAACCTTTGATGCTGGCTGTGTAACAGGTACTATGGAGATTACTTTAAATAACCCAGGCAACACAATTAACCACTCAAGCCCTACGAGGACTTCAGTTACTGTTCCGGCGGCCAATGCTGGCGACCCAACCACTAACTTCGAAACCTTCACAGTAACCCTTTCAGGCGCTGTAGAGTGGGAGATAGGTTGGTACCACATAAACTGGCCTGTAAACAACTCAGAAAGAATTCATAACTTTAGCCCAGCAGTACCTGTAGCTAACATGACAGTAGCAGCTGGTCATACATATGATGGTACAGCACTATACGGTGATGGTAGTGGAGCTAGCGCTAATAACCGCTCATTCGCAACCTGGATGCCTTCAGACAATGTAACTAACTTTAGTTTCGATGTTCAAGAAGATCAGCTTGGCGTAATCGGTTTCGATACATTACAAATTACTTGTGAAGACACCGACGATGATGGTATTTACGATAATGACGAAGCAAGTGAAGCAGACATCAACGATCCATGTTCAGACATGTCACACCCTGACTGGGAACTACCAGAAGGTGTTGACTGTACTGACACTGACGGCGACGGGATCTATGATAGCGACGAAGCTGAAGGCGAAGAAAACGATCCATGTTCAGATATGACTAACGAAGACTGGATGGTACAAGACTCTAACGACTGTGACGAAGACGGCACAACAGTTGGTGACGGTGACAGCGACGACGGCGACTCATGTGTAGATAACGCTGTTATAGTTGCTGGTGATGACTGTGACGAAGACGGCGCAGAAGATGCTGGCGAAGAAGATGCCGGCACTGACCCAACAAACCCTGACACTGACGGCGACGGAATCCTAGATGGTGACGAAAACCCAGGCGAAGGTAATGATCCTTGCCTAGATCCAGCTCATGCTGACTATGTTGCACCTGCCGATAGTGACTGTGACGACGATGGTCTAACTGCCGCAGAAGAAGAGGTTTTAGGTACCGATCCTAACGATCCAGACTCAGACGACGATGGAATAAATGATGGTACTGAAGTTAACGGCGATAATCCAACCGATCCTAACGATCCAGACTCAGACGACGATGGTCTGACTGATGGCGAAGAAGACGGCAATGTTAATGGTGCTGTTGACGAAGGAGAGACAGATCCAAATAACCCAGACACAGATGGTGGTGGTGTTAACGACGGCGATGAAGTGTCTGCTGGGACAGATCCACTTGCTCAAGATAGTACAGAAGTAGAAAGCTTGGCCCAGACTGGCTCAGGCACAACGTTGACTACTTCAGTATCTGCTGTAATGGCAGTGGCAGCAATTGCTGCAGGTTTCTTCGTTAAAGAAGAAAGAATAGAGAGCTAACAATACCTAACTAGCTGCATCTATTGTGCACAAAATTATAAATATTTTGTGCACAATTAGGTTCACGATATCTCAAGCTAAGAGGTAGCTCAAGTGATATGCCAATATAAGCATAAAAGCTTTGATGATTGAATGCATTGTATCTATAATCCAAGACAGCTAAATCTTATTTGTGCGAAATAAGTATTAGTTAATACAAAAATTCTTTAAAAATAAATTAATATATGCTCGGTAACGCTATAAAGAAAGTTGAGCCTACAGAACCGATAAGTTATTAAAGCAACCAGCTTTACAAATAAACAGATCACTAAATGATGCGTACGAGCGATAACTGCTTGGGCACCTCTATCTTAAGAAGATTATTGATCTGTGGATAAGTTGATAAAGATAGATTGACACAGATATAAAGCTTATGCTATATTTGTGTCATTACATCTGTGTGTCAGAAGTAAAATCAAAAACAACAAATTTAAAAACAAAAGGAGAAATAAAAATGTTTTTAGCAAATATAAATATTAAAAAAGCTTTAAGCTCACTGGCTTTACCAGCTCTATTCGCAGCTGCAGTAGCTTACATGCTCATGGCTATGGCTGGCAGCGCAAACGCTGCAACTACAACCTATGTGGTCAACCCATCAGAAATGTTCTCAGGAATACCAAATACATCAGCACATTCAGGAACCTTTGATGCTGGCTGTGTAACAGGTACTATGGAGATTACTTTAAATAACCCAGGCAACACAATTAACCACTCAAGCCCTACGAGGACTTCAGTTACTGTTCCGGCGGCCAATGCTGGCGACCCAACCACTAACTTCGAAACCTTCACAGTAACCCTTTCAGGCGCTGTAGAGTGGGAGATAGGTTGGTACCACATAAACTGGCCTGTAAACAACTCAGAAAGAATTCATAACTTTAGCCCAGCAGTACCTGTAGCTAACATGACAGTAGCAGCTGGTCATACATATGATGGTACAGCACTATACGGTGATGGTAGTGGAGCTAGCGCTAATAACCGCTCATTCGCAACCTGGATGCCTTCAGACAATGTAACTAACTTTAGTTTCGATGTTCAAGAAGATCAGCTTGGCGTAATCGGTTTCGATACATTACAAATTACTTGTGAAGACACCGACGATGATGGTATTTACGATAATGACGAAGCAAGTGAAGCAGACATCAACGATCCATGTTCAGACATGTCACACCCTGACTGGGAACTACCAGAAGGTGTTGACTGTACTGACACTGACGGCGACGGGATCTATGATAGCGACGAAGCTGAAGGCGAAGAAAACGATCCATGTTCAGATATGACTAACGAAGACTGGATGGTACAAGACTCTAACGACTGTGACGAAGACGGCACAACAGTTGGTGACGGTGACAGCGACGACGGCGACTCATGTGTAGATAACGCTGTTATAGTTGCTGGTGATGACTGTGACGAAGACGGCGCAGAAGATGCTGGCGAAGAAGATGCCGGCACTGACCCAACAAACCCTGACACTGACGGCGACGGAATCCTAGATGGTGACGAAAACCCAGGCGAAGGTAATGATCCTTGCCTAGATCCAGCTCATGCTGACTGGATGCCTCAAGATAGCAACGACTGTGACGAAGATGGTTTAACTTATGCTGAAGAACAAGTTCTAGGCACAAGCGACATGAACCCTGACTCTGATGGTGGTGGAGTAAGCGATGGTGACGAAGTAGCTAACGGTACTGATCCTGCAGTAGCGGGCGACGACACTGAAGCTGAAGAAGAAGAGGAAGAAGAGAACAATCAATTGGTTAACACGGGTAGCAATACTACTACAGCAGTAGCTACAGCAGTAGCTATTACCCTGTCAGCAGTTGCTGTAGCGTACATCACTAAAGGTGGTAAGCTACATAACCTTAGATATAGCAATAGTAACTAAAATACTTGCTATAATCCTCTGAATAGACAACTTATTAGCTATAAAAACTTATAGCAATAAGACATCTACAGTAGACAGAACCCCTATTAAGTTCTGTCTACCAGTAGATGACCCAAGTGTGGGGCATCATTAAAACATAAAAATAAAAAGCATAACTTTTTAAGTGTTACGGAGTAAAACAATGAATATACATGCCTACAAGGCTACTACAAAAGGTTATTTAATAGTAGCTATATCAATATCATTAACAGTGGTGATATTTGGATTAGCTAGCAATAGTTCACAAACTGGTTACGCGGTAGAGGTAAACAGCAACTCTACCCCAGATCATCTAACTGTCCACCCTTCAAGCAGCTCAGGTGTTTTGGGTATATCAGACTCAGATGGCGATGGCTTACCAGATAGCTTAGAACCTTTATTTAACTGTGATCCGAACAATAGCGACTCTGATGGCGACGGCAGGCTAGACGGTGACGAAGTTCTTAGTAACTCGATTGCTGGCAATGTCTTAGGTATCACAGACAATGATATGGATGGCTTAAGTGATGCAGCTGAATTAATTTATGGAACTGATCCAAATAATCCAGACACTGACAATGATGGCACAATAGATTCACAAGAAATTATTAATGGTACCAGCCCGACAAACAACGACACCGACGGCGATGGGCTTACGGACGACCTAGAAAACTCTAACAATACAGAGCCAAGAAATATAGACACCGATGATGATACGATAAATGACTTACAGGAGACTATACTAGGTACCAGCCCGACAAACAACGACACCGACGGCGATGGTGTTGATGATGGTGAAGAAATTGAGAACGGAACAGACCCCCTTGATCAAGACGAATGGAAAAAGCCATTTAAATTTAGTGCAGTAGGCGACATAGGATCTTCAGTACATTCTAAGAATATGCTAGACAGGATAGATGAGGATGCTGAATTCTCAGTTATATTAGGGGATTTTAGCTATGAACACTTTGGTGGTGAAGAGATTTGGTGTGACTTTGCAAAATCTACAATTCCAGACCACTATCCGTTTGAGCTTGTTATTGGTAATCATGAAGATGGTACTGGGAGCGCTTCTTCTCAGTCTGACTGGGCACCCTATGAAGCCTGTCTGCCAAGCAAAGTTCCTGGCCTAGTAGGCGATTACGGAATACAGAGCTATTTTGACTATAACGATTTAGTGAGGGTTATAAGCATATCACCGGGTGTTGCTAACTACGGCTCCTCATATGGTGCAGGATCACCTGAATATAACTGGACAAGAAACGCAATAACTTCAGCTAGATCTAACGGTATTGAATGGGTGGTTGTATCTATGCATAAAAATTGTCTGGTCTTCTCGGCTACATATCCACAAAGCTGTGAGATTGGCCCGGATATATACAACCTTTTACATCAAGAAGAAGTTGATTTAATTCTTCAGGGACATGAACATGCATATAATAGAAGTAAACAATTAAAGTTATCATCAGCTTGCCCACAGATAAATCCTGGCAGTTTCAATCCTGCCTGTGTATCTAACGGAGGGAGCGTCTACGAGCAAGGCCTAGGAACAACAACAATAATTAGCGGATTAGGCGGAAGAAGTAACATAGTTTCCGACCCAACAGACCCAGAGGCGAACTATTTTGAAAATATTACTGGTACGTATGTAGGTCTAAAATCGGCTTACTCTCATTTTGAAGTTTCTCAGGATCAAATAGCAGTCAAGCTAGTACCAACCTCTGGCGGTGGCTTTAATGATAGTTTTGTAATAAATAGGTAGGAATTATAAATATGAAATTTAATTTAACTCACAAGAGCAATATAGCGAAAAAGGTACTATTTACTGCACTGCTTACAGTATCCATGCTAGCTATGTTCACCCAGCCGACAGAGGCCTATAACGGAACTCTAGCTTATCAAGTTGACTTTAATCTAATGAGCGGTAGTGCTGTCTCTACGACCACACAACAACTTTCTTGTACAGAGGTAACTTTTAGCGTAACTGGAGGTTCTGGCTCTGGGGCAAAATCATCTACAAGATTCAGGAAGGCTGTATTCCAAGGAAGTCTTGTAAATGTCAGCATTAGCTTTTCTCAACCTGTAAATTTTAGCTTTGGCTTATATAACTTTAATGATCCTTCTGCGAATGGCAAGAAAGCAGATAATTTTTCTAGTACACCCACGAATGTAACACTTAACAATAATCATTTCTGGAACGGCACTGAACTTACTGGAGGCGGGGCTGTTTGGTCTGCTGCATCCTTCTTCGAGTATACGGCGACAAGCTCGTTAACTTTTGATTATGGTTATACTAGCGGACCAGCAGCGGATAGTATAGGAGTTACAGGACTAACAGTTTACTGTCCAGACTCAGACGGCGACGGTCTTTCTGACGATCTTGAGCAACAAAACGGAACAAGTATAAACCTAGTCGACACCGATGGTGATGGTTTTAACGATGGTCTGGAGTTGACATCCGAAACCAATCCAACAGATCCCCTAAACGGCTGCGATCCAGACAATTCTTTGCCACTTTGTGATTATGACGGCGATGGTCTTAATAATCAGTCTGAACAAGCCAATGGTACAAAGGTGCATAATCAAGATTCTGACGGGGATAATATAGATGATAATCAAGAAATCATAGATGGTGCAGACCCGCTTGATGAATGTAATCCATATCCTATATGGGAAGACTGTGACCTAGATGGCGATGGTTTAAATAACTCAGATGAAGTGTTGGGTGAAACAGATGTTAACTCACAAGACTCAGACGGCGACGGAATCCTAGATGGTGACGAAGATCAGTTTGCAGTAGTTGACCCCTGTAACCCAAATGTAAATAGTACAGCCTGTAAAGCATTGATAGAAGAGTATGGTAGTGATAATACTTGTACCGAAAAGTTGCCAGAAACTGGGGATAAGGATGAAGAAGAGCAGCTTGCTCAAACTGGGTCTGAGTCACAAACCCTACTAGTCGGTGGCTTATTAATATCCATGAGCGCAATAGCAACAGCGTATCTCACGCTATACAATAGCCCTACTAAGCTCAGCGGTACTGTAGCTTCAGTCGATAGTCCAAGTAATTTAGCCATGAACAGTAGTCGCCAGACTATTAAGGTACTACAGTTTAGAAGTATATCAGTTAGAGAAGTCAAGTAGTTGATTACAGATTAAAGATACTGAAGCACACTGTAAAAATATTTTTTAAAATAAGATTTTCTGGTTAGTGAGTACATTCAAGTAGCTTGACCTGGAAGTGTCATAAACATATCCTGTCATTCTATGGCAACTAAAAACTTTACACAGGCGCTATAATGCAATACACTACATACAGTACTTTTTAAAAACAAAGAAACGCTAGATGAATTGGAACCAAGTTAAATTCTTGGGCTGTGCCGCAACTGTGATTCTGTGCAATACTGTGCAGATAAGCCAGATACTCTCATCACAAAACCAGCGTCTCTCCCGAGCAGGAGGTGGAACAAGATTTTACCTACTCGATTATGAGTACAATTATAAAAAATTAAACGTGGGAACGTGTATTTTTTGTTACACAATATTCCACTAAAGGTATTATTTGATGTCTATTGAAAATGAATCAAAAATTGAGCTGTTGAGTCAAAATATGTCAATGGTCGTGGCAATGCGTCACTGTATTGATAGATATGGTTTTTTAACACCTGAAATTACTGACTATATAAAAGAACAAATCCGGACTATATACCTAGAAGATCGTGAGCGCTCTTTCTACAACGAAGACACCTATCAGTTTATTGATGGCGAAGTAATTGCTGCGATGTATGACAATATTACCTTAGCTCAGATCACAGATAATGGACTCAAGTGGGCAAAACAAGAAGCAACAACAAACCCAGAAAAACAGCTTATGGTTCCATATGCAGAAGCAGAGCACAATAACTCTTTGCAGACAGCTGCATTATTTGACCCATCGTCTAGGTTCAACGCATTCTTATCAGTTTCTGCAAGAGATGGCGGACATAACAATGAGCTGATGAAGGAATGTGGTTTTACCGACGAACGTATGGGTAGGGCTGCTTTACGGCTAACTGCTATTGCTAAAGATGGTTCAGGCGAAATGTCCGTTGACGTTGGTTCTACTTTCTGGGATATGCCTCAACTTGTTAAGGACTGCAAGCCTTCTGCTCAAGAACAGCGTCAAAGAGAAAAAGTGCACCTAGAGGAACTGCACGACATAATGCAGGATGCTGCTGATATGTTTGGCGGGCAATTTAACAGATCTGTGCTGCATAACGAAATCGATACTTTACAAAACAATGTGTCTATTGATTTGGGCGGTATTTCTGTAAAATCAGCTATGAATTATCTTATTTACGGCGCCGATAAAAGGCGTACAGCCCGCACAGGCGTAGAATACAAGAACGGCTGGTCAGTAGCCGACGGTAAGAGTGAATTGGCAGATGAATTGATGGATACCTATGAGTGCAATAGAGTGCTTGATGATGCTTTTACCTTTTTTGAGGGCTTGGCTTATTGCTTAGGTTCACAGCCCAGCGTTATGGTTAAAAGCAAAGCAGCTAATTACCTTTTGGCTCAAAGGCAAAATGGTGAGTCAATGGTTTTACCAGAACACTCAAGTGTCATGCAAGGCCTTGCTAATGGTTCAAGGCTTGTTGATAACCATGCAGTAGAGACAGTACTTTTTTATGAAAGATTTTCACACAATATTTTAATAGAAGCTTTTGTGGAAAAAGATCAAGCTATTTTAGATGAGATTGGTGATTTTAATAATTTTGACATGGGTTCAGCTGCTAGTGTTGCTAGCAGCTTCACAGAAACACATAGTTTTGATGGTACTTGTGCCAGCGAGGTTTCTATTGCATCAAGCAGCGACAGTTCTTCTTCTGCTTCGGCGGCTGGAGGCTCAAGTGTTCAGTTTAAGAATGGGCGTAGATTAACTACTCTTGAAGCTCAAGGCAAGTTCGTCAAGACAGGAGAAGGTATGTGTGCAGTAGTCGGCGACGCTGATTGTGGCTCAACTGACTTGGAGGGAATTGCCAAACTTAAAAGGCTAGCGGCTAACGCTAGATCAAAGGCTCGAAGACTAGATAGGCTAAGACGGGAGAGTGGGACTTCTATTATAGATATTATTTTTGGTGGTAGCGACAATGAAGAAGATGAACCAAGTCAGCGACCATCAGAAGGTATGTTTGAGCTTAGCGCTGCAGACAGGCAGCTTCTAGATATGACCGAAAGAGACATGATACTAGAAACTGCAAAAGTTGTGAGCCACGGTGGTTGCAGCCTGTGCCTAGATTGCCATTTAGCCAGCGATCGAGGTAAAGTTCTTAAGCAAGTAATTTAATGCATAAAGTAGCTATCTTTTCGGGAACTTTTGACCCAATCCACAATGGACATTTAGAGATTGCTGAAAAAGCGTTGCAAATAATTGACGAAGTAGCTTTTATTGCCGAACCAAAATCTTGGACAAAAAAAGATGTTACTAATCTAAAGCATCGCGATGCCATGATTGATATTGCGATAACGAACAAAAGAAAAATTAAGCGACTTGGGAACATCAATGATCAACCACACACCTCCCAAAACATAAAAGATTCTGTTTTAAGAGTTTATAAAAGCTCAGTAAAAATATGTCTGTTAATGGGTGCCGATAGTTTTCTGTCGATTGCTTCTTGGCAGGATCTAGAGAATTGCAAGAAATTCAGCTTTATTGTCGCTAGCCGTGCCGGAAGTAGCCTTGAACAAGTAAGAGAATTAGCGAAAAAGCACAATCTTGAAATTCAAGTTTTACGACTAGACTCTTCAATTTCGTCTTCTCAGATCAGAGAAGGAATGACGGACGGAACTCCCTTGAAAGTTGCCGAGTATATTGATAAAGAAGTTCTTTATGAAAAACCTTAGTTCACCCTAAAAAATAATTGTATATACTTGTTTTTAGTATTCGAATTTTGCTTATGGACATTAAGGTCATTGATGCTGCTCGGCTCCCTTACTCAAGCTAGCAACGCTAGCGCTGAAGGCTCTCACTGGTCATCAGCTGAGTGCAAACCCAAGCGTGTATGATCTGGGAGATCATAGCGTGGCGTGGTAACGGGGCCTAGCCTTTTGCTTACTTTTGGAAATGAAAAAATAAGAGAATATTTGCTACTTTATAAAGTAGATGTTTGCTTCGCTGCGAACAGCACGCATCTAATCGTCTATGCCGTCAAGCGCAGCAATCCCTTGATTACGGAACTTGCTAAACTCACGTTTAGAGAAGCCATGCTTTTTGATGAATTTGCCTAATCGTTCGCTGCCGATTAGGTGAGGGAGCATCACATAGGTTGCACCAGCTTCGTATAATTCTTCGGCTTGGGTAGAGTTGTCAGCACTCATAATTACAATTACATTCTCGTTAGTTTCCTTCAAGTGTTTAGTCAGGAACAAACTAGACTGGTGGTCTGCGAATGTGGCGACGACCATCTTGACGTTATTTATTCCAATTTCATCTAATAATTCTGAGTCAGTAACATCACCAAAAACATGATCAATCTTATCGTGCTCTAAGCGCTCGATAATTTCTGGGTCATAGTCCACTACTAGGTATTTACGATGATTTTTATTAAAAGCCTTAATAAATTCAGCGCCACCTTTTTTATAGCCAAAAATGACAGCGTCATATTTGGTCGCTGACTCTCTAGCTTCGTGCGACTCTCGGTTATTGAAAGCTACAAGGTGCGGATGAACTTTATCGTAAAGACTATCGCTATACTTAATCATATAGGTTGATACAGCTATCGATATAAGAGCCACAAATGTAATCGCCGAAACTAAATCATCATCAATTAAATTTGACTCATTAGCCAGGATTACGAAGATAAGTGAGAACTCGCTAATTTGGGACATTGTAAGACCGGCGCTCCAGCTTGTTTTACCGCTGTATCCTAAGTATCGTACGGCATAGGTCATCACTGTGGGGTTAATTAACAATACTATAAATAGCAAAGTAGCGATTAGTCCTAAGTGTTGAATAATCCCATCAAAGCTCAACTCTGTCCCTAGCTGTACAAAAAACAACACTATAAAGAAGTCTCTTAATGGTCGCAATTTGGCCGATATTTCTTGAGCATAGTTTTGACTAGCAATTGTAACCCCGGCTACTAGAGCACCTACCTCAAAAGAAAAACCAGCTAGTTCAAAAATTGCCGGCAGTCCTAAACCCCAGCCCAAAGATAGTAAGAATAATAGTTCTTGAGATTCACTAATAGTTTGTCTATAAAGTGGCAATACTTTAGTAGAGAACACGAACAACCCGCCACCCAACAGCGACCCTTTCCATAACAAGCCTAACCCATCGCCAATAGTAAACCCGTCGCCACTACTAGTGGACAACAGCAACAATGCTATTGTTGCAAAAATATCTTGAATCAATAAAAGACCGATAGTCAGTCGTCCATAGAGTCGATTTTGCTCTCGTTTATCGCTAATTAATTTAAGGATAATAATAGTGCTACTGAATGCTATCGCTACACCAATAATCAATGATATCTGATTGGTGAAGGAGAATAATCTACCAACCAGAAAACCTAGAGTGAAAGAGGTGAATACTTGGACACTAGCAGCAATTACAGAAACTCTACCTATCTCTTTGATAACTTTGGGGTTAAGCCCTAATCCAATAATAAATAGCAGAAGTGCAATACCAATTCTTGAGAAAATTTCGACTGTATCTTCAGAGTGAACAATATCAAAAACTAACGGACCAGCTATTAGCCCAGACACGATATATCCAACAATCAAGGGCTGTTTAAGTTTATGCATTATTACTGCTACAGCAGCTGCTATTCCAACAATTAGGCTTAATTCGCTAAAGGCGCCAGTTGCAACTGCTAGGTTATCTATACCAAACATAGGTTAAGTCTCAATCCAAAATCTAACGATTAAACCCGAAAGTGAGCCGACCAGTAAAACTAAGAAAGCCATATAGAACATCTCGGAACCATCTTTTTTAAGTTCGTTGTGTAAAATAGCAGCCTTTATTACTCCCAGTAAAAACATAAGGCTGAAATTTATTGCAACCATTACTGCCAACGCGGCGTACAGGTTTTCTATATAGAAATATGGGATAACAATTAATGCAGAGAATGCTACATGGGCAATGAATTGCAACAAGGCGCTTATGAACGCTTTACGGTAGCCAACTATTTCATCCACATTATCTATTTCGTCAGAAGTGTGCTCGCCAGAAAATCTTCCAACCGCTCCGTTAAAAGCCTGAACAGCAAAAGATATTATAGCAATAACAATAATCCTATCTATGCCCGTGTCGCCGCTAACTACCAAGCCAGCAATAATGGCAGCGGTTGTGGCTAATCCACCTTCAACTCCTGAGAACAGCGAGAGAAAATATTTTTTTTCGAATGGTAATTTGTTTTTTGATTGGAATACGTTAAACATAAGAGACATTATATAGTAAACCTAAAACAATGCCCAATGCTAAGATCACTTTTAGATTAAAATATATTGCATAAACCACAAAATCACATAAATTACGACAATTGTCCTAATTTATGTGATTTAAAAATTTTCAGTAATCTTTATGATCGGGAGGTTGCAAGCTCTTAACGTAAGACTCACTTGTTCATAACGGTGCTAGAGACGCTAGTGGGGAATATTAAGTAGAATCTTTCGATTTTATATCAACATTGCTATATAATTATATTCACGATAACTAAGTAAACAAGGAGAGTAAATGAAGAAATTGTTAGGACCGTTAATTTTTGTTGGAGTAGTAGCATTAGCTGTATTTTTTGCAACATCTGATGGTGCTTCAGAGAAAGACATTTCACAGTTCTTTACTGGCGAACTTACCGACGTGCAGGCTACCGACAATAAAACAGGTGCTGGCGATAAGGGTGTAACGATTATCGAATATGGTGATTTTCAGTGCCCATTTTGTGGTAGAGTCTTCCCAATTGTTGACGAAGTTAAAGAACAGTATGGCGATGATATAACATTAGTATATCGACACTATCCTTTAATATCACTCCATCCTAACGCAATGGCTGGACACCGAGCTTCAGAAGCAGCAGCTTTACAAGATAAATTTTTTGAAATGCATGATTTATTGTTCGAGAATCAGACGCTTTGGTCTGGCGCTAGTAGTGTTGGCAACGCTCTTGAGATAATAGAAGAGTATGCCGAAGATTTGGATCTTGATATGGATCAGTATCGCACCGATATTGAGAGTGTTGCAATTGCAGACAAGATTAACGCCCAGCAAGCCAGCGGTACTCAGCTTGGCGTAACGGGAACTCCAACATTTTTTGTTAATGGCGAACAGATTAGCACCCCTGGCTCAGTAGAAGAATTCTCACAAATCATAGATTCAGCTATTGCTGGAGATGACGTTTCTGACATTGAAACTACTGGCGAGTCTAGTAATGATGCTGAGACTGAAGATGCAGAAGGATCAGAGTCAACAGACTCTAACTAATGGATTATATTTTAGGGACAGCACTGCTGTTTCCGTTCTGGCTTGTTTTCAGGCCTTACTCTAGGACTGCTTTCCCTAAGCCCCTATGAATTTAAGAGTAATAGTGAGCTAGGCGATAAAGATGTCAAGAAAGTTTTTCCGACTATATCCAAAGACAACCAGTTATTGATGACGCTTCTAGTTGGCAATGTACTGGTTAACTCAGCTAACCGTTATATTAAGCCCACATTTAAGTAGGTTGCTGGCATTAGTCTTGTCTGCAGTTTTGTTTTTTTTGGAGAGATAGTACCTCAGACTGCATTTTTTGTTCGTTTTCTGGCACACAAAAAATGAACAAAAGTATCGTCGTTACCCAAAGACACTATCGTTCGCTAAACATAATTATGCTTTGTTGCCATCTAAAAACTTACTAGCAGTTTCTATTTCTTCAGGCGAAAAGATTTTGGTGATTCTATACTTACCAGAAGTTGTATCATTAACGTAATCTAAGGTTACTTCAATTATCTCAATTTGCCCCCAGTAGATCCATACATCTCCAGTATTTTGTGCAAAAAAATTACGGACTGGCGGCTTGTGGTACATTCTGGTTTTTGGTTTGTTTCTGAACTCGAAAATTTTTTCTTTAAAGTCTTTATGAGAAAGAGGATTTGCTATATGTTTCTCTAGATCTAGCTCTGCAGGAAAACCCTGTTCGGATGTGATTTGCAGAGTGTCGTTGGTTTCGAAAATTGATCCCACTGTTTATTCCTCGACAACAGTTTTTATATTTAGCTCCGCAAGCTGAACGTCATCAACGACAGATGGCGAATTAGTCATAGCGTCAATAGCCGAGCCGTTTTTAGGAAATGCGATCACTTCGCGGATATTAGGCTCGTCCATAAGAACCATAAATAATCGGTCCAAACCAAAAGCACAACCGCCGTGTGGTGGGGCGCCAAATTTGAAGGCGCTGATCATGGCTCCAAATTTTTCGTTTACGTAAGCTTCGTCAAAACCTAAATTACCAAAGGCTTTGTACATGATCTCAGGGTTGTGATTTCTAATTGCGCCGGAACAAATTTCATAGCCGTTGGCTACCATGTCGTATTGGTCAGCAACAATCTTTAGTAGCTCTGAGTCTGGTGCATCTAGTGCTTCTAAGGCCGCTAAGGTTCCATCTGGTGGGGTTTTGCTTTTCGCAGATG
>Ga0209187_1001811_pt1 | contig 22975 bp, 21 predicted proteins | sample BantaG_FD_187430 | JGI IMG/M metagenome (GOLD analysis project Ga0209187, IMG submission 187430) | Marine algal microbial communities from Bantry Bay, Ireland - BantryBay_4 metaG (SPAdes) (version 2) | ecosystem: Host-associated > Algae > Red algae > Unclassified | place: Bantry Bay, Ireland...
ATAAGGCTCTATTGCATGCATAGATTTAGCGCCTGATTAAAATCATCAATAATATCATCAACCTCTTCAAGGCCAACGCTCACTCTTATAAGTCCTTCGGTAATTTCTGATTTTTCCTTTATTTCCGAGCTCACTCCAAAGTGGGTTGTACTAGCGGGATGCGAAACCAAAGTATCAAGCGTGCCTAGCGATACTGCATGCACACACAATTGGAGACTATCAATAAAAATGCGCCCCGCTTCTAAACCACCCTTCACTTCAAAACTCATCATGCCGCCAGCGTGTTTCATTTGTTTGTTAGCTATTGCAAAATCAGCGTGCTCCGATAAACCCAAATAATTCACTTTAGAAACCGCACTGTGAGAATTTAAAAATTCAGCCAGTCTTTCAGCATTACTACAATGCTTCTCCATTCGTAAGGCTAGCGTTTTTACTCCGGAAATTAATAAAAAAGCATCAAAGGCATTTCCGTTAGCTCCAAGTAAACGATTAAATTTTGTAGCCTTAGCATTCATAAACTCTAAATCCCGACCAATTAAAATACCACCAATCGCTGTGCCATGACCATTTAAATATTTGGTAGTAGAATGAATAATAAAATCAACCCCCAAAGCAAAAGGCTGTTGTAAATAAGGCGTAGCAAACGTATTATCGCAAACCGTTTTTACTTGATATTTTTTTGCCAAGTCACAGAGTGCTTTTATGTCTACACATCCTAAGGTAGGATTAGCTGGCGTTTCAATATAAATGATAGCTATGGTATCATCATTCTTCAAAGTATCCTCGACTTTTTGCAAATCTTGAAAATCTATGAGAATGGATTGAATACCCATAGGAGGTAGCACTTTATCAACTAACTCTTGCGTGCCGCCGTAAAGCGAAAAGTGGGAAAGAACTTTTTGACCCGTTGCCATAGTAGCCAAAACTACCGTTGTGATGGCCGCCATCCCCGAAGCATGCAAAATAGCTTTGGCCTCAAGGTCTAATCCGTGTGTTTCTAAAGCAGCAATTTTATCTTCAACTTCATTGGTATTTGGGTTTCCAAATCGTCCGTACACATAACCTTTTTGCTTTCCTGTAAATAAATCAGCTCCATATTGCGCACTATCCATAGTGAACGTACTGCTTGCATAGATTGGAGTTAGGTGCGCCCTATTTTCGTCTTTTTTTTGACCGGCATGAATGCAGGCTGTGTCAAAAGATTGTTCCTTGCTCATATGGTGGCAAAAGTATTAAAATACTTTAGATCATTTAACCCGATTGCTCAGATAAAAACCAATAGAATATTGATTGGATAAATATACTTTTTTGCTAATCGTACGATCATATTGTGCACCCATGCGCCAAGTAAAACGCAAATGATCCAAAAAAACGAAGTGGAACGCATTGGTAATTTCAAATTCATATCGATTCAAAAATCGTAGATCTTTCCGATCACAGAAAAATTTGGTTGAATTTTGCCAGTAAATGTTCTTTTTTATTTTTCGTACAGGTGCATTAAAAAGACCATGCACACCATAACTGATTTTTTTAGATTCTCCTTTTTCTACGCCATATAGTACTTCTTTATTCCGACTTTCGAATAATTCCTGATTACGAATCCTGGTAGTTTTACCTGCAGCTATACCTATTTCCGCCCTTGCGTATTTCCATAGCTTATAGCTTAGTCCTAGGCTATAAATTGAATACCCAGGCGAGTTATAATCTGTATATAAGGTTTGAATCAGGGTATCTGCGGTGCGGTCCATTTTATACTTATACCCTTTGTGCAATTGGGTTTTTATATTCATAGAACCTGTAATCTTAATCTTTTTATGCTTGGTGGGGATTTGTAAACTATTATTTACTCGCAAAATATCTTCATTTTTTACACCGGTGCTATCAAAATATTTACGATAACCTAACTCATTAAAGATACGAGTTTGAATTTTGAAGTAGGGTGTTTTAAAATCATTATTTAGGGTGGCATTATAGTAGAAATGTAAATTATTGGGTTCCTGCTTTTTGCGTTGCTCATCATTGTGATAACTAAAAGCGGTTGCCGTAGCATAAAAATCATAAAACAATCTATTCTGAAACAAATAATCCCCTTCCTTTACTTTTTGATTTACATTTTTTTTTATCTTCTCCTCTTGTATTTTTCGTAATAAGGTATCATGCGGTCTGGGTGTTTGGTTGTGCTGTATCGTATCATTTTCAATACCAAAAATAGCATTGCCCAAGCCACCGTTTTGCGCACAGCTGCTCTTGGCATAGAAAAAACTCACCACTAGGGCAATGCTATATGTCAAATATTTTTTCATTTACTTTAAATAAACCTTCCATTTTTATTACCTATACCTACAAAAAACATGGAAGGTTTGGTCCAATTTATCTTGAGCTCATTCCTTCTTCTGTTATTTGTATTACAAATTCTTCGCCATTGTCTTCCATGGGATAAGAGCCCGATGTAATGGTATACTCTTCTTCCAACTCCAATGCTGCACAGAGCTCCTCCGGTAGTATAACATCTTCTTCTATTTCGTATTGATCGCTAAATACTAAATCATCATAGGCATCTGGTTGATTGGTTTCTAACTCATCTTTATTGATGCGTATGGTCATAAACCCTTCATCATTCAAAGCAAATACAAAATCTGTAGCTTGAATTTTTGTTTCTTTTAGTATACAAATTCCTTTACCCTCTTGGCAATTTTTACTTTTAGAAGCTCTTATAGCTTTCCATTTTACTTCTTTATCACCTGCTGCTAAAAGCACTATTGGCAGGCACAGAAATAGTATCATTTTTAATATTTTATTTGTTTTCATAATTTTTATTGTTTTAAGTTTGGGCAAAGCGGTAGCTATGTCCTTTAGGGGTTTTTCTTTTACATATTAAGTAACGCACAAGAAGCTTTCGCTTTGGCTTGACTACATTCTTGCGCTAGAGGTTAAAACGAGCGATGTGCCTTTTCAAACAGTTACTGAGAAGTCTTAGTTGAATCGAAAGAAGTATAAGTCTATCTAAGCATTAACTCCTTAAAAGAACCATTCGCTTTCTTAATCGTAATTGACTTGGTCATTTTCAATGCATCCTGGATTTTTTTACCCATTGTGCAAATATCATCTCCTTTTATTTCATTAATTTCACTTCCTCCGATACACAACACAGAATCTTTTAAATCTAATCCAGAATTATTTTGTGAAGAATGGAGTACAGTTATTTTATTTGTTGTTGAACTTATAATAATTTTTGGAATAATTTTTTTAACCTGAGGTACTTTTTCAACTAATTCCAATGATAATGTTTCATTTTTATAATCTAAAAAACTATTGAATTGCTTTATTACTCCATAACCAATAACAAATTCTAAACCAGATTTTTTATCATTTGGAATAAAGGAAATGTCATAATTAATATTAAAATTAAGATTATTTTCGAAGCTAAGCTTTTCCAAACTAACCTTATATATAGTTGACAACTTATTGCTAAAAATAGCGCCTTGAATTGGTTTGATAAGTGAATTAGAAGATAAAAATGTATCTATACGATAATCACTATTTTGGAAATATCTAAACAAATCATCCAGCTCTTTTCGGGATTCTGGATTATAGAATACAACAAAATCATTTGCATTACCCCAATCCCACAGTGCCTTATATGTTTTATTGTTATAAACTAATCTTACAAAGGGGTTATGCTGGAAAAGAGCCTTGATTAATGAAGTCTTTCTCAACTTTTTGCTAATTAATGGATTAAGAACTATTTTCTGTGCTCTTGGTAAAAGCCCAATTGATCCAATCGAATTAAAAATATCACTTCCAATGAATCCATAAGAGTTTGTACATTGAGCCATTTTTTTTGGAATAGTAAGCACATTAGTATGATTTAACTTTTTAAGTTTTGTCATTGCAATTTTATAATCTGTTGTTTTCACTGATTCGCTAAACCTTTTATCTTTACCGTTGTTTTTGCGAATAATCTCCAACCCGTTTTTTATTGCATAAGACTTATCAATAGAGGTGTTTATTCCAGTGTCAAAAATAAAAGACGTGGATTTATTATTCAGATTTATATTACTTACAATATGCCCACCCTTAAGACGAAAGATTAAAGTGTCATTTTCAGGAGAGTTAATAAGCTGCGCTTGCCCTCTTTTTTTTAAGGTAGCAATAGATCTAATTTTACCGCAAGAGGAAAAAAAATGTATTAAAAAAAATAATCCGAATATTGCTATAAGTTTGTTCATATAAATTTGATCTTAAAAAAGATGTAGGAAAGTAATTTACTTTCCTACATAAATTAATCCACTAATATACTTTATAATTAAGTTGGAAAAAATCTTCTCCTTGATTTTCATATTCTCCGGCTTCAATATAATAGCTAACCTCTCCATCGTCTTCATTTCCAATAATCACATCCTCTTCGATAATTAAGGTTGAACCTTCAAGATATGCTGAAGCATTATTCATGAACTGTTCTAAATCAAGTTGGACTTCTACTCCGCCGTTTCCGCCGGATCCACCTCCATTTCCACCATTGCTTTGTCCTGGATACCATTCATCTAATATTCTTTGTAATCCACCAAGTCCAATTGCAATTTTATCGACTATATTTCTTACTATTTTTACAGTATTCTTCAACCATTTTGCCCATTTTGGAATTCCGCTTGTACCATTAGAGTAATTCTCTAAAAACATTTCACCTGCTGTTAATGCATATTCAGGAGAAATGGTTAAAAGCTCTTCCATGCTTAATGTAGTTTGAACATTTTCTGGTTGAAGATCGTTTGCTTTTGCATTTGGTGCCATAAAAAATAACACTGTCAAAATTATTAGTATACGTTTCATATTATATCTAGCTTTAAGGAAAGCCATACCTTTTTATTAAGAGCCTACTTATTTAGTATTGGGTTTCGGCGGTTTCCCGTTTTGGGCTTCTAACATTTGTAAACCAGATAAATATGATGTAACTTTATACTTATCATACCGGCAACGGTTTGAGTTTTCTGAAGAGTGAACGTTTATATTTTAGTATAGTTTGGGTTGTATTATTTTCTGTATCAACCGTCTATGAGTATAAAGGTTCACTTTTCTTTTTAAAGAATTTAGTCTTCGACAAGCTCAGACGGACATTCTCATTATTTGTGTATTGCAATACGTGTTGTCAAAAAGCTTGATACAAAGATGGGGGCATGTGTAAATGACAAACAAAATTCCTAACCGATTGGATATGTGCATTTTACCGATAGTTTATGTGCTCCATGACCGTTCGTCAAAAAAACCTCCGTTCATTAAAAACTTGCACATTTTTATACTTTTTATATCTACTATTACGATACATTATAGTTGCGCACAGCAAGCATTCTTTTTGGAATGTTCATTTTTTTAATAGAAAAAACACACTAACTACATGAAACGAAACACCCCCGTACATTTACCGGAAACCATAAAAGCGTTACGCATCATTTTTAATTATTCTCAAAAGTATATTGCCTCTTGCCTAAACGTAAGACAAAGCACAGTATCCGATATAGAGAATGGAATTATTACACCCTGTATAGAAAAATTAGATGCCATGGCAGAAATATATGATATGCGTAAAGAAGATCTGTTATTGCTAGGTGAGCGCCCTCCTAAAGAAAACATGACTTTAGCCTTAGAGCACCTAAAACGTAAGGACAAACTAAAACCTACACCAGAGGACTTTGCTTTATTTGAGCGTTTATCTAACTTACGGCATACCCAACTACGCAATCGGCTTTAAACAAGTTGTTTGTTTTACATAAAATCAATTTTCCAACTAGATTAATTTAATAATCAGGCTGTCAAATTTTAAGCCTTCGAATTCTATTCGTTAATAAACTATTTTGAAGTCAAAATTTTTAGGTCTCTCCTAACTTTCTTTTTATCTTTCTATATCAAGTAAATAGAATGCAGTATGAAAAAAGGAATAATAGTTTTAATTACACTTCTCAGTGGCCTACCCTACTTAAGCATTGCCCAAGCCACCGTTTTGCGCACAGCTGCTCTTGGCATAGAAAAAACTCACCACTAGGGCAATGCTATATGTCAAATATTTTTTCATTTATTTTAAATAAACCTTCCATGTTTATTACCTATACATACCAAAAACATGGAAAGTTTGGTCCAATTTATCTTCTACTCATTCCTCCTTCTGTTATTTGTATTACAAATTCTTCGCCATTGTCTTCCATGGGATAAGAGCCCCATGTAATGGTATACTCTTCTTCCAACTCCAATACTGCACAGAGCTCCTCAGGTAGTATAACATCTTCTTCTATTTCGTATTGATCGCTAAATACTAAATCCTCATAGGCATCTGGCTGATTGGTTTCTAACTCATCTTTATTGATGCGTATGGTCATAAACCCTTCATCATTCAAAGCAAATACAAAATCTGTAGCTTGAATTTTTGTTTCTTTTAGTATACAAATTCCTTTACCCTCTTGGCAATTTTTACTTTTAGAAGCTCTTATAGCTTTCCATTTTACTTCTTTATCACCTGCTGCTAAAAGCACTATTGGCAGGCACAGCAGTAGAATCGTTTTTAATATTTTATTTGTTTTCATAATTTTTATTTTTTAGGTTTTGGGCAAAGCGGTAGCTATGGCCTTTGGGGGGTTTTCATTTATATATTAAGTAACGCACAAGAAGCATTCGCTTTGGCTTGACCGCATTCTTGCGCTAGAAGTTTCTTTTCTAAATTAGGGTTTCACAGCTACGCTTTTGAAACATGAATTTTATAACCTATAGATTATTAAACTAACGAATTCATAATATATATTCATTAGTATAGGCTAAACGATAAAAACCATTATTTAATAATAGCTATCAATTCTGAGTTCGACAGTCTTCATTCAGACTAAATCTTCAATTCAAAATTTGCGAATAATATGTTCTTCACTTATGTTTTAATAATTTAACTAGAAGTGGCTATTCATTAATAATGATAGGTTCAACATAAAAAATCAAAACATGATTCATCCTTTTGGATAAATCCTTATTAGAATCATTTAGTGCACAATGTAATTCTTTATTAGAATCGTTTACACCGTAGTAGGCTAAAAAGCGTTTTCTTTCTTTTAGACTATCCAAATTAACATCGAAAGCTCTTGAACCGACCATTTTTACAAAATCAAACTGTTTGGAGAAACCGAATTTTTGACCGCCGGAGTGTAATGATAATTTTATTTTTTCATTCTCTTTAATAAAATAAACTCTTAAAATCATGCTGTCTTTCAATTCAGGTAATAAAAGAGGAATCATTTCTTTAGCAACTCCTTGCCCTTTAAAAGTACTCAATAAATTAATAGAATCTACAAGTTCCTGATTACGGTATTGATAAATGATAAAGTTCAAATTTGATTTTGATCTAACAGATATAGGGAACTTGAAAACTTCAATCCCTTGCATTTCCCAAATGTTTTGTATATCAGTTTTGTCGATTTCAAAATTATTATTAAGACCTTGCGCACGTGAATCAGTCACAAGAAAAAAAATACTAATTGCTAAAAATAATAGAACCCTCATAATAACAAATATATATAATTAAATCATCGCAACTGGCGAATTTTGCAAGTTGCGATGACTATTTAATCCTACTGTTACAATGTACACTCCATTATAAATCCATTATCTTCATCAGACCAAATTAATTCCTGAGAAGGGAAATTAATTATGTAAGTATTACCCTCTTCATCAACAATCTCACCTGAAAAAGCATCCATTACCGTACCTGCATCTTCTATATTATGTTTATCCGTTGTTACAATAACTTGTCCACCATTGTTTTCAAAAGCGAATACAGGAACCTTTACAACAACGGTAACAGAACATCCTTTACCTTTTTTATGGCATAACTTACCGAATTCATATTTGAACGTAAGTTCGCCTTCCGCTGAAGCATTACTTACTGTAAAAATTCCAAGTGTCATAACTGCAATAATCATCATTACTTTTTTCATATTATATCTAGCTTTAAGGAAAGCCATACCTTTAGTTAAGTGCCTACTTCTTTAGTATTGGGTTTCGGCGGTGCTCCCATTTAGGCTTCTTAACGCTTGCTGGCCTAGATAAATATGTTTTGTATTTGTATTATCAAGGTGCAAGCTTTGAAGTTCAAAAGAGTGAACGTTTATATTTTATTATAGTTTGGGTTGTGTTATTTTCAGTCTTTTCAAAATTCAAGATTGTTTGAACCCTGATCTTTCAAATATTAATTACAACCCAGTTAGCCGTCCTATATTTTATTGAGATAATCCTGCCAATAGAGCTGAAATTTCAAATCTTGCCGTTGAGGTATCAGAACCAGTTTTGGAGGAAGTATTAGTTTATCCAAACCCAACTACGGGCATTGTATATCTTAATCCTAATGGTACGGGCGATGGCAGATTTGAAGTAAGAAATACGCACGGTACGCTACTATACAGAAGGAAGTTTAATTCGGACGAAGTAAAAGAAATTAACTTAAGCGAATATGCACGCGGGTTATATTTTGTTACCATCTCTAATCCAAAGGGTGTTACTTCGCATAAAATCATTCTGAAATGATAGCGCAAAACTTTAAAAAGATAATTCTTGCGAATTGTCTTTTTTAAATTATCCTAAATAACAAATTAAAAATGTTTCTCGCTGCATGCAATCTTTATCTTTGAAGCGATGAAGAGATTGATTTTACTTCTTATTGTTACAAGTTTTGTAGCCAAGAGTTTTGCAGATAGCCTAGATGTTTCCTTAGATACCAAAATCGGTCAAATGATTATGATTGGTATGAAAGGCACAAGCGTAACCACCAATAGCAGCATATATAGATATGTAGCGCAAGGAAAAGTAGGTGGCGTTTTATTGTATGAATACAATGTACACAAAACGCAAGCGAAGTCTAAAATGCAGGCACTTACAAAGCGTTTGCAAGAAGGAGCCAAAATTCCATTGCTCATTTCTATTGATCAAGAGGGGGGAAAAGTAAACAGACTGAAAACAAAATATGGCTTTGAGCCTATGCCTTCAGCCTATTCTGTAGGGCAAAAAGACGACCCAAACTATACAATCAAAATAGCGAACCGTATTGCTCGAACTTTAAGCCAAATTGGCATCAATGTTAATTATGCTCCGGTTATGGATTTGCACAATCCAAATTGTCCTGTACTGGGCAGAATAAAAAGATGTTTTTCGAGTGATCCGAACAAAGTAGCTCGTTTAGGAGAAACCTATATCGACGCGCACAGAAAAGAAAATGTACTCACAGTACTCAAGCATTTTCCGGGTCATGGCAATAGTCGCACAGATTCTCACAAAGGCATAGCAGACGTGAGTCGCCATTGGAAACCTAATGAATTGATTCCCTATAAAAAGCTTATTACTCAGGATAAAGTAGATGCTATTATGACGGCGCATATTATCAATACACAATTAGAACCTAGTAAATTGCCAGCCACTTTATCCAAAAAAATTATCACAGATAAATTACGAAATGAATTAGGCTATGATGGTGTCGTAATTACGGATGATATGCAAATGGGCGCTATCGCTAAATACTATGGATTTAAGGAGAGTATTCGCAAGGCATTGTTGGCTGGGGTAGACATACTAATGTTCAGCAACAATATTCCGGGTGCCAATCAGTATTCCGCTAAAAACGTTCATGCTACCATTAAAAAAATGGTTTTATCAGGGATTGTACCTATGAACCGTATTGATGAAAGCTATGAGAGAATCTTAAAAATGAAACAAGGGCTCCAATAATTATTTAATATATTTACAATGAAAATGAAACAATTACTATTTACGACCTGTATCCTTCTTATCTCTTTTGGAGCACAGGCTCAGTACCAAAATAAAAAAATTCAGGTTGGTCAAGCTGCACCGGAGCTTGAATTTAAAAACCCAGAAGGAGAAGTAATTTCCCTTTCAAAAATAAATAAAAAACGAATTGTTCTTATCGACTTTTGGGCCAGCTGGTGCGGACCCTGTAGACGAGCCAATCCTGGATTGGTAAAGTTTTACGAAAAGTACAAAGACGAAAAATTCAAAAAAGCGCGTAAAGGATTTACAGTACTCAGTGTAAGCTTAGATAAAAAACAAGCAAATTGGGTAAACGCAATTAAAAAAGATAATTTATCCTGGCCGTATCATATGAGCGACTTAGGAGGCTGGGGTAGCAAACCTGGAAAAATTTATGGAGTACAATTTGTACCACAATGCTTTTTGATTGATGGCAACGGAACTATTATCGGAAAATATAATAGCCCAGAAGCTAGTGAGGCTGATTTAAAAAAACTTCTTGCTAACTAAGAATGACAGACGAACCACTCCCCCAAAAACTAATAATTATTACCGCACCATCTGGCAGTGGGAAAACAACCATTGTAAAAGCTCTCTTAGAAAAAATAAGTCAACTTACTTTCAGTATCAGTGCTACTACTCGCCCTCCTAGAAAAAACGAAGTAGATGGAAAAGATTATCATTTCCTAAGTGTAAAAGAATTTGAACAAAAGATTGAAGAAGATGCTTTTGCTGAATATGAGATGGTCTATGCAAATAAATTCTACGGCACCTTAAAAGCAAAATTAAACGAGATATGGCACAATGGGAAGATACCATTAGTCGACATTGACGTGCAAGGTGCTCAAAAAATTAAGCAACAATATCAAGAAAATGCGTTAAGTATTTTTATCCAAGCGCCTAGTTTGGAAGAATTGGCCAAACGCTTAAAAAACCGGGGTACAGACTCGGTAGAAATGATAGCCGAACGAGTAGCCAAAGCAAAACACGAGTTAGCGCTTAAAAATAATTTTGATCAAACCGTAGTCAACGATGAACTTCACGAAGCCATTACATTTTGTCAAACAACGATAGAAAATTTTATTTCAAAAAATTAGGGTCAGATGCTAATCTATCTAGTCATAAGTTTTCTTGGTTTTTTCCTTTTAGCAGGTATGCAAATGAATTTGCAACTGAATCAGCTAGGCGAACGGCACAGTCTTAGCCCACGATCAGCTATTTTTTTGTTTGTGAATATTGGAATTCTTTTTAGTATAATAGGCTTATCCCTTGCAGTTTTTAAACTAGGTCATACGTATTTCCCAGCTCAGTACTTTGGTTTGTGTATGGTAGCAGCCGTTATAATTTGTGGCGGCATACTCTACGTACTCATTCTCTTGGCCTATCATATGTTCACGAATCGGTCTATCGGGCAAACAAGATTTGTATTTCGCGAATTAGTTGCAGAGACTTCTAATCCAATTCACGTAGATAGCAACGCCGGTCTGGATTACCTCGGATTAAATAGTCAAGCAGCAAAAGAAAATGCCGAACTGTTAGAAAATGCCATAGGTCTTTTTAGTATTGAAATTAGAGAATGTTTAATCCCTCGGAATGAGATAGTTGCTATTGAATTGTCTGAAAGTTTTGAAAGTATAAAAAATACGTTCGTAGAAAGCAAACATTCAAAACTCATTGTTTTTGAAAATGACATTGATAAGATAATTGGATATGTTCACCACTCTGATTTCTATGAAGAAAAAACAGAGCTTTCGAAATTAGTTCGTGAAATACCTGCTGTGCCCGAAAGCATGTCAGCCGTAGAAATGCTAACTTTTTTCAAGAAAAAACAAAAGAGTATTGCTTGGGTGGTAGACGAGTTTGGTGGCACCGCAGGCATACTAACTACCGAAGATCTATTGGAAGAGCTTTTTGGAGAAATAGAAGATGAGCATGACCAAAGTGAATACATCGAACAACAAATATCAGCCGAGGAGTTTATTTTATCTGGTCGGCTAGAAGTAGAATACATCAATGACAAATTTGAGTTAGAAATCCCGACTGAATCCGCCGAAACGCTATCGGGATATATCATTGAAGTTCACAATGAGATCCCCGAAAAAGATGAAAAAATAATTATTGACTCTTACGAGTATAAAATTTTACAGGTTAGCAAAACACGTATTGAAACCATCAGATTAAAAATAATTGAAGAATGAAAAAAGCAATGATTTTTGCCGCCGGCCTAGGCACTCGCTTAAAACCATTTACGTTGAATGCCCCAAAGGCCATGGCACCTGTAAATAACAAACCCCTTTTGCAACGTAATATTGAGTATCTCGCTAGTTATGGTATCGAAGAAATTGTCGTAAATGTCCATCACTTTGCTGATCAAATTATCTCCTTTTTGAAGGATAATGATTTTGGAGTGAAAACAACTATCTCTGATGAAACAGACGAAGTATTAGAAACCGGTGGCGGACTTTTAAAGGCTCGACCCTTGTTAGAGAATGCTGAAAATGTTCTCATAATGAACGTTGATATTCTCACCGACATTGATATTAATAATTTAATAGAGCAGCACAATCAGAACAATGCTATCGCGACCTTGGCGGTGAGCAACCGAGAAAGCTCAAGAGGCTTATTATTTGACCAAAACTTACAACTGTGTGGATGGCACAATAAAAAAACAGGAGAAGAAAAAATAGTTCACCCAAAAGACAAGCTGACTGACTTTGCTTTCAGCGGAATTCAAATGGTGAGTTCAGAAGTTTTTCCCTTGATTAATCAGAAAGGCAAGTTTTCTATAATTGATACCTATCTCGATTTGGCTGCTACACAAAAAATCATGGCGTACGACCATAGCGGTAAGATTCTAATGGACGTTGGCAACCCTGAGCGATTGAAATTGGCCGAGGAGGTATTTGAGTAGGTCATCTATTTATTTGAAACTGAGCGGTGCCTATACCATGATTCGTTTGAATCGATAAAAAATAAATACCGTTACCTAAGGAACTTATATCAAGATTTTCATCCTTGCTTGAAAGTAATCGTTTGCCGTTTAAATCAAATAATCCCACTTTCTTTATCTCACCCTTAGTTTTAATTTTTAGAGACTTACTAACCGGGTTTGGGTAAATATCAAACTGAATTTTCCTATCAGCTCGAGATTGCACATTTAGCGGAAAGGTCGTAAGCGCCCACAATTCGCTTTGTGCATCACCATAATTAGCCCGCATGATTAATTTATCATTTAGAATAATATTATACTTTACATCGTAAAAGTCAAAAATAACGTTGGACGTTGTATCGCCGAAAGGTTTTATGGGAAAAGTACCCGATACAGTACCATCACTTTGCCATAAAGCTTGGCTTCCTGGGTAACTCGACTGGAAGTACATCCTACCGTTAAATAAAGTTATTTTGTTGTACGTACCGATAGCTGAATCTTTTACAAGGCGCGTACCACTAGTTGTGCCATCAGTTTCCCACAAATACCTCAAATGTTGGGAATGGTGAGGACCAGAAAAATAAACCTTACCCTTATATTCTAGAAACTGCTTTGGAACGATACTTTCCCTAGGCCAAGTTACATTAGCTGTGGTAGTGCTATCTAACTCCTTCAGCATTACAGTCCCTTGCGATGTGCCATCACTTTTCCAAAGTTCATAACCGATAAAGTTATTATCATTTTTATCAAATTCCGAAGCTGAAAATAGTAGAGTAGAATTATTTAATAAGCCCAGAGTGCCCACTACACCCCCTTGTGGACCTAATAGAATGTCTTTCACTTTTTGTGTTCCTAATTTTGTTCCATCCGTGACCCATAGCTCTCCACCAGCGTTCACATTATCCCCCGCAACAAAGTATAATTTTCCATTCATTTCTCTAAAAAATACATTCCCATGCCCAGGCGCCTCTTTTAAATTATAAATTTCAAAAGGTTTTCTTGAACCATTGGTGTCGCTTAATAATTGTGTTCCAGCGGCTGTACCGTCCGTTACAAACAAGTAATTATTAGCTATAAAGTAAAGTTGATTATTAAAAACTTTGGCAGCACTTAACTGCAAAGTTGTACTGGGTAAACCGAACTGAGCCGAAAAATCAATGAATTTCTTTGTATTGACTTCTGTACCATCCGTTGTCCAAATATCAATGCTAGCACTAGAATCTGTAGCCGAAAAAAATAATTTGTTGTTGAATACGGTTATTGGGCTTACTGTCGCACTACCATGAGGATTAATGTCTTTTACCATTTTAGTACCCAATGAAGTTCCATCTGAAACCCATAATTCAAAACCATGTGTTCCATCATCAATTCTAAAATAATATTTACCATTATAAACTACACCTAAACCAAAATCACCAAGATTCCAATGCTTAGATGGATGAATATCTTTAACCATTACAGTTCCTGCGTTCGTTCCATCCGTTTTCCATATGGCATTACCATTTACACTATCAAACCCTGTAAAATAAAGCTCATCGTTCAGTATTTCTCCAAATCCATACCGCACAATCATTTGGTTAAACGGCAGTAAGGCACTTGTGCCATTGAAAGTACCATCAGAAACCCAAAGCTCACCTCCACCGTTAACTAGAGCCTTACTAAATAGTACTTTGTTTTTAAGTTTTACCATTCTGCTATCTGACTCCAAGGGTGGAGAAATCTGCTCAAAATTCACAAATTGCGCTTGAAGATTTAGTGAAAACAGCATGATGGCTATAGATAATAGCTTTTTCATCTACCTAAGTTACAACAATTTCTAAAATAATTCTTTAGCAACTATTGTTGAAATAGGATAATCGTTTTGCAAAAAGGTAGCAAAATAATGTTGTGTATTGAGAAAACCTGGCAGTGAACTACCTATTTATTTGAAAGGTACGGCTGCTAATATCATTTGATGTCTTTACTTGTAAAATAAAAGTACCATTTGCTAAAGTACTGACATCGATTTCATCTCCTATTTTGCGTTGCAATTCTCTACCTTGAATATCCAATAGCCGCATTTCAATATTTTGCTCATTTGATTTTACCTTCAGAATAGTGCTGGCAGGATTCGGATAAATTGTAAACTCAAAATTATCGTTAGCTGTAGACTTATCGACCAAAGGCGTTGTGGTTAAAGCCCATAATTCTTGTTGCCAGTCTCCATAAGAAGCCCGAAGCACCAACGTATTATTGACATTCAAGTATTGTCCTACGTTCAAATTAATATCCACAGAGCTATTAGTATCCCCCATAGGTTTAATTACCATTGTAGAAGCGGAATCTCCTTCGCTCTGCCATAAAACACCTTTTGAAGAAGGTCCGATATGATCGACCCAATACATTCTATTATTGTAAATTATAGGTGTGTTTTGAATATTCATAGAAGAATCCATAACAACTTTGGTGCCTTGAGGAGTTCCGTCTGATTTCCACAGGCAGTATTTAGTTTGAGAGTTATGTAAAGCGTAAAAATAAAGTTCACCCTTATACTCAATAAAAAATTTAGCTGGTTGAGACGAAAATCTTGGATAGGCTGGTTGATTATCCAAATCTTTAAGAAAACAGGTTCCTTGCTCAGTGCCATCCGTGACCCAAAGGCCTAAGCCTGTTCCTTGGGTATTGCCTTCTTCGAATTCTGAAGTAGAAAAAATTATTTTAGAATCATTTAAGACAGCCATATTGGGTTGCACTCGACCTGCCTCGCCAGGAGTTATATCCTTTACCATTTTAGTGCCGTCCTTTGATCCATCGGTTACCCAAAGTTCTGCTCCTAGCCTATGATCTTTGTGATATAGAAAATATAATTTACCATTCATCGGAAGAAAGTATCTTGGTAGAAAACTATTCAACTCTTCTTCTGCCAAATCTATAAATTGACCAGGTGAATCAAGAAGCATCGTTGTTCCAATTGAAGTGCCGTTAGTTTTAAATAAGTAACCACCTGAAATGAAATACAATTCATCTTCAAAAACATAGCCAGTAAAACTACCCGCTTTTTCAATACCAAAAGAAGATTCTAAATCAATAAATTTATCTGTACCACGTACTGTGCCGTCAGTTACCCATATTTCGGTTTCAAAATTCTCATTAACTACCATGAAATAAACTCTACTTTTATATGTCAAAAAATTGCTAGATTCGGACGAGTGTTTCAAATGAATATCTTTTAATTTGAACGTTCCGTCACTCGTTCCATCAGTAGTAAATACACCATACGTATTAAAGGAGTCAGAGCAGGAAAAAATGAGTTTATCTTGTAGCGCTGCGAAATAGAAACACCCTCCTCTAACTTTATCCGATGGATTCAAATCTTTTAAAAACATCGTGCCGGAGTGAGTACCTTCAGTTTTCCAAAGGGCTGTTCCATGCACACTATCAAAACCATTGTAATATATTTCTCCATTCAGCTTACCTGATGTTACCCCCTCAAGAAAACCAGTCTTCATTTCACCTCCAAGAGTATTATTTAGTAGAATCGTTCCGCCCTTAGTACCATCAGTTTCAAATAGCTGCAACGGAAAATTACCCGGCACAGTATATTTCTTTGAACCGCCAAACAAATAGTTACCATTAAGCTCCTGAAAACTATAATCTACATAAACAGGTTCTGATATCTGCTCAAACTTCAAAACTTGAGCAGAAACATTCAATGAAAAGAATGAAAAAAACCAAAAAAAAGTGATTCTCATAATTCTAAGATAATAAAAAGCATAGAGAATTAAAAATTTAATAAAACAGAAGCACTCTTTACTTCTCCCAACCAATATAAACCCGAGTACCAGGCTGCACGATTCTAGCTAAGAGAGCTATGCTATTGTTATTGAGTGCAACACATCCATCCGTCCAGTGAAATTTATTTTTAATCGCCATATCACCGCCAGCCCACACTCCATGAATACCCACAGAACCACCAATCCGAGCGTTGCTCGCTATCAGCCCTTTGGCTTTGGCCCTAGCATGATTACTTCTTGACGCTAGGTTTGGATAATCAATTCCCATAAAATATTTCCACTTGCCATGCCGACGCACATCGGTTATCGAGAACCAACCTTCAGGTGTTTTCTTATCCCCTTCGCGATATTTCTGACCCATTTTATTTTTACCGAACACGCAATTATAAGCGGTTAAAAATTTACCCTTGTAATAAATATAGAGCCGATCATATTTTTTATAAACTTGAATCACCACGTGATCCTTGTCTATAGTGTCAGGATCAAACGCACGATTAATTACTTTGCCAAGACTAATCACAGTCTTTTTCACCATTCTGCCGTTGGCGTCCCGTACCATTTTTACTTTACCCTTAGGAACTTTCGTATTTTGTATTTTTTTGCCACTAGCCGTTGATTTACTAATCAGTTCGCCTTTGGCGTTATAAGTTTTTACTACTATTTTGCCCTTATTCTTATTAGGCTGTGCAAAAACAGCCTGAGCAGAAAACAATAATATGATGAAGCAAAAACAATATTTCATAAACCGTAGATATAGACTTCTATAGTTCTTTAAAGTTGAACAAATCTATTAGAAACTTGCGTAAAAGCTACGTTAATTGTGATTTTATTTGTGAAATGATTTCATCAAACTGATCCGTCAATTGCCCGCCAGCACTTGCAAAATTATCTTGACCGCCGCCACCGCCTTTAATTCGAGGTGCGACGATTTCTTTAATCCATTGTTTGGCCGATAAGCCTTTGGCTTTTTGTATTTCATCATCTATTAATACGCACACATTAGCCTTACCATTTATATTTCCGCAAAGCACCACTACAGGGCTCTCCACTTTTTGCTTCAGCGCAAAGCACATTTTTTTTACATCCTCCGCAGAGTTAGCTTCTACTTTCTCTCCTAAAAAAGAAATCTCATTGAACACTTCCACCTTCCCAAGCAATCCATCTACTTTCTGCCAACGCATTTTATCTTCTAATTTTTCAATTTCTTTTTGCAGAGCACTTTTATCATCAGCTAATTGTTGCACAGCGGCAGTAATTGATTTTGGATTTTTTAATTGATGTTTTATGTCTGATAAACTATCAAGTGATTCATGAATGTACTTCTCAGCCTTCGTACCCGTTACCGCTTCTATTCTTCTTACACCAGCAGCAATGGCACTCTCACTAATTATTTTAAAAAAGCCCAACTCACCAGTACTACCTACATGCGTACCACCACAAAGCTCAATGGAGTAGTCTTTATCCATCATCACCACACGCACTTCATCTCCATACTTTTCGCCAAACAAGGCCATTGCACCCGTTTTAAGAGCATCTTCTTTACTCATGGTTTTTATAAGCACGGGGATATTCTCTCGAATTTTTTGATTGACTAATTCCTCAATGTGCCGCTGCTCCTCTTCACTCACTTTTTCTATATGACTAAAGTCAAAACGCAAATGGTCTTTGTTAACTAAACTTCCTTTTTGTGCCACATGAGTGCCTATTATTTTTCTTAGCGCTGCATGCATTAGATGCGTGGCAGAATGATGCTCCGAAGTTTCCTTTCTATTCGTGGCATTGACATCTGCTAGAACTGTACCTTCCAAACTTTCGGGTAACTCCTTCACAAAATGAAGGATTAAATCATTTTCTTTTTTAGTATCAAATACTTGAATCATTTTACCATCAAAGTGCAACGAACCCTTGTCTCCTACTTGCCCCCCACTCTCTGCATAAAATGGTGTCTCAGCCAATACGATTTGATAAAACACTTTATTCTTAGCACTTACTTTTCTGTATTGGATTACTTGTGTTTTTGTCTCTAAACTATCATAGCCTACAAATTTATTTTTTGTATTGGCATCAAGAATTTGCCAATCGTCTGTATCCAAAGTTGTCGCAGCTTTAGAACGTGTTTTCTGTGCTTGCATGGCTTTTTTGAAGCCATCTTCTTTTATTTTATAGCCTTTCTCCTCAGCAATCAAGCGCGTCAGATCTATCGGGAAGCCAAAAGTGTCGTACAACTCAAAAGCAAGCTCGCCTTCTATGCTCATCTCTTTACAGTTTTGCATAGCCTCGTCCATTCGGACCAATCCTTTTTCTAGCGTAGCTAAAAAACTATTTTCCTCTTCAAAAATTACTTTCTTAATAAATTCCTCTTGCTTTTTTACCTCAGGAAAAACGTCCTTAAAATTCTCTGCTAGAATTGGCAACAATTCATGGAGTAAAGGTTTTTTATAATCTAAATAAGAATAATAATACCGTACTGCTCGACGTAAAATCCTACGCACAACATAACCCGCACCTGTATTACTAGGCATTTGCCCATCGGCAATTGTAAACGAAATAGCACGAATATGATCGGCAATCACTCGAAATGCTATATCCTCTTTGCTAGCACTTTGCTTATATTTTTTTTCTGTGAGTTTTTCAGTTTTTGTAATGTAGGGCATGAAAACATCCGTATTATAATTGGAGTTTTTGCGTTGCATTGCCCGAACCAATCGTTCAAAACCCATACCCGTATCAACATGTTGAGAAGGCAAAGGTTCTAAGCTTCGGTCTTTTTTTCGGTTGTACATAATGAATACATTATTCCAAATTTCTATCACCTCTTCGTGATCCATGTTGACCAAGTCCTTGCCTGCTACTTTTTTACGATCTTCATCCGAGCGCATGTCAATATGTATTTCACTACACGGTCCGCAAGGACCCGTCTCACCCATTTCCCAAAAATTATCTTTTTTATTTCCAAAAACAATTTGTTCTTGTGGCAATAGTTTTTGCCATTCTTTTAGCGCAATTTCACTTGGCGGAATTCCATCTTCTTTATCACCTTCAAAAACGCTTGCATATAGACGATCTTTTTCTAAACCCAGTACTTCTGTCAAAAATTCCCAACTCCAAGCAATGGCTTCTGTCTTAAAGTATTCACCAAAGCTCCAATTCCCCATCATTTCAAACATGGTATGATGATAATGATCTACACCCACTTCTTCTAAATCATTGTGCTTACCACTTACGCGCAAGCATTTTTGAGTATCTACCACTCGCTTGTGCTCGGCAATTTTATTACCCAAAAAATAATCTTTGAATTGATTCATCCCGGCATTAGTAAACATGAGTGTCGGGTCATCCTTAAGCACTATCGGCGCGCTGGGTACAATTTTATGTCCTTTTCCTTCAAAAAATTTTAAAAATTTTTCTCGTATTTCGTTAGCTGTCAGCATAAGTAATCCCGAATTGTTCGGGAAACAAAAATAACCGATTAATCTTAGAAACAGCACGGGAGCTTACTCAAAACACTTTCTCACAACTATCAATCTGTAAATAAAAGGACGAGTTTCATTATAAAATATTTACCCATTACTTTTATAGTCGCTTTGAGTAAGAAAGTAAAATACATCTACAGTAAGGAGAGCCAACAGTTTGAGCCTCACAAGGTAAGTATTTGGATTAAACTATTTAGAGTGGTAGGGATCCTGAGCGGCATCATCGTAGCTTCTTGGATCATTGTGGCTTTGGCCTTTAAGTACATTGGTTCGCCTCGTGAAAAACGTATGCAGAACGAAATGACTACCTTACAAAAAAGGTATAGCCTATTGCAAAAACAAATCAACCTTACCCAAAAAAAATTAAAAGAACTTAGACAGCGGGATAATGAAGTCTATCGTATCATTTTTGAAGCAGAGCCCATCGATAGTAAGAAGCTAGAAACTAACTTGGATGAACAGCGAAAAATTTCGACCTACTCTAATGTGGAGCTCATTTCTTCTATTGAAGAAAAAATGAAGACCTTAAACCAAGAAATGAAAGCACAAAATACTTCTTACGATAGCTTGCTTTCTTTTATTAAGAATAAGGAAAAGCTTCTTTTGAGTATCCCATCCATCCAGCCAGTGTCTAATAAAAACTTAAAACGCATTGCTTCCGGTTTTGGCTATCGGGTAGATCCAATTTATAAAATCAGAAAATTTCATGCAGGACTTGATTTTTCTGCTCCGCAGGGGACGCCTATTTACGCCACAGGAAATGGCACGATTGAACAAGCAGACTACAGCACTGGGGGCTACGGAAATCAAGTATGGATTAATCATGGCTATGGCTACCGAACCCACTACTGCCATATGGTAAAAATTAAGAAAACCAGTGGGACGGTAAAGCGAGGAGAGGTCATCGGATATGTAGGAAGCACGGGAAAGAGTACAGGACCACATTTACACTATGAAGTAGAACGTAAGGGACAAAAAATTGATCCCATCCATTTTTTCTATAATGACCTAGCCATAGAAGATTATAACAAAGTATTAGAAATGGCTCGACAGAGTAATCAAAGTTTTGATTAACCCAACCAAAGTTGAATGCATGGCAAAGACTCCTTTGGGAGACAATCAAAATGTATTAAATTTGTAAGTAATGGACCAATTTGATCTTTTCGGTAATAAAATAGACGCGCCGAAGCCTTTGACTAAAAAACCGAAGGCTAAGGTAGAGAAGGAATCTCTATCTTCAAAGGTGAAAATTGAGAAGACTCCTGCTAAAGCACAAGATAAAAAATCGACCCTAGAGAAAAAAGTAGTCCTCACCGACAAAGTAACTGAAGAGCAGAATCAAAATAAAGTAGACGAAAAAAAATTGACCAAAGTGTACTACACAATTAGTGAAGTAGCCAAGATGTTTGATGTTAATGCCTCCCTACTTCGTTTTTGGGAAAAAGAATTTAGAGAACTTGGGAAAATTAAAAAGAATAAAAAAGGTGACCGTTATTACAATAAACATAATATTCGAAGCTTGAATATTATCTACTATTTACTCAAAGAACGCAAAATGACGATTGCTGGAGCGCGAAATATGATAAAAAACAAGCGAAAAAGCACCGTAGCTGAATTTGATATAGTAGAAAATTTGCAAAAAGTTCGTGGCTTTTTGGTAGATTTGAAAACAGCGCTACAAGAGAAAAAGTAGAACAGCCACCCTCTATTTTTTGTATAAATCAGTAAATAAAAAAGTATAAAATGAAAAAAATAATTATAGCAATTTTGGCGTTAATGACATTCAGTTTTCAAAGTAAAGCTCAATCCTTTGTAAGAGAATTGGATCAAACAACTGAAAAGCCATTGTTGAGAGGGCAAATTGAATTTAAAGATCTTAAAAACGAAAGCACCTTACAATGGATTAAGGCTGATTATCAAGCGAAGGAATCCGTTATTAAAAAACTGAAGGTCCTCTTACCCAAATACCGATTGGTCGTGTTTATCGGCACTTGGTGTGAGGATACTCAACATTTGTTACCCCAACTTTATCGAACCTTACAAGACGCTTCTTTTGATTTTAACGCTTTAGAAATGTATGGAGTCAATCGAATGAAAGAAGGTTTACATGCAGAGCATCTAATTTATAATATCAAATACGTGCCTACCATTATTGTTATGGATCGGTTTAAAGAAGTGGGTCGAATTATTGAAAGCGTCAATACAAGTATCGAAGAAGACCTACTGGATATTCTAGAAGGAAATCAGTAAGAAAATTCTGATAAAATAGTCTAAGCATTTATGCAAGTTCAATTTAAAGTGTATCACTCTTTAGCGGAGCTACCCGACTCGTGGGACGAAACATTGGAGGAGCAAAACCCATTGCATTCTTCTAAAATTGGCGTCACGGAACTCGCAAACACCCCGGACATTAAAAGCTATTACGTAGAAGGCTACTGCCCAAATAATACCTTAATCTTGCAAGCGTACGCTCAGCAACTGCAAGTACATAGCGGACAATTTAACTTGGTAGGCAATGCGTTCAAAAAATGGTTCATTCGTACTTCTATTGATATAGTTAAACCCAAACTGTTTGTGGCCGGCAATCTTTTTCGTCATGATGCTCAAATGTTGCTGTTTCATAAAAGATCCTTGAGCCGCTTAGATCGAAGTAAAATTTTAGAAGGTGCCATTGACTATATGATGCATTACACCAAAAGTCAAGGTGTTTTTATAAAGGATATCCCAAAGCCAATTGCTCGATATTTTTTAACGAAGAAAGAATACCAACGAATGGATAGTGATATTGCTATGCAGTTAGATATCCCAAGTAGTTGGCATTCTTTTGATGATTACCAGGCCGAGCTGAAAAGAAAGTATCGAAATCGAGCAAAAAGCACACGCAAGAACTTTGCCGCCGTCAAAACGCGAACGTTAGAGATAGAAGAAATCATTCATTACAAAAAAGAAATGCATTCGCTTTACAAGCAGGTCACTCAAAATCAAGTAGTGAGTATGGGAGAGTTGAGTGAAAA
>Ga0209187_1001813_pt1 | contig 22950 bp, 11 predicted proteins | sample BantaG_FD_187430 | JGI IMG/M metagenome (GOLD analysis project Ga0209187, IMG submission 187430) | Marine algal microbial communities from Bantry Bay, Ireland - BantryBay_4 metaG (SPAdes) (version 2) | ecosystem: Host-associated > Algae > Red algae > Unclassified | place: Bantry Bay, Ireland...
GCTATTAACTGGAAGGACTACTAAGTTTAAACAAGGTTAACGTGTTTAACGATTATTGATCTTTTGTGCCTTGATTTTTAAGCAACTTCCATAAAAGGCTCTTTACGTAGTAAATTCAGTGCGCTTAATTCGACTGCAAGTCAATCAACAACTTCCTACGAAATCTCCCCACCACAACTAGAGCCAGCCCCCGCCGTACAACCATAACAATGTTGATTCAAAACAATATTTCTTTCCTGCAGTTTATTCGCATCAAAAGTGTCCAGATGAGTGGATCCGGGAACCGCTACTTTTAGATCCAGCATTTGATTAAAATCACAATCATACAGATGTCCATCCCAGCTAACCGAGATTGTATTTCTACACATTAATCCCATGACGGTAGCAGGATTAAATGCTTCCACCAACGCCTGCATGTACGTTTTATAATTCTCACTTTCAATTAAATATTCTAAAAATCGGGCAATCGGTAAATTCGTAATGGCAAAAAGATTATTAAAAACGATATCGTATTTACGACCCAACTGACGTTTAAATTCTGCTTCCAGTTGATCTTGATCACCGGGAAGGAAAGCCCCCGACGGATTATAGACCAAATGTAATTCCAGACCCGTTCCTTCTTTTCCGTAGCCCACCTCATTCAACATTTGTAATGCCTTAATAGAATCCTCAAATACGCCATCTCCCCGTTGACTATCTGTCCTTTTTTTAGAAAAATAGGGTAGCGAAGAAACTACCTGCACCTTATGCTTTGCCAGAAACTCCGGCATATCGTGGTACTTTTTATTGGCCATAATAATCGTCAGATTACAGCGGTCAATAACTTGTTTACCCAGCTTGGTACATTCTTCTACAAACCAGCGGAAGTGCGGATTCATCTCCGGTGCTCCGCCCGTTATGTCTACCGTAATGATCGAAGGAGTCGCTCCGATAATTTCCAGGCATCGCTCCAGAGTCGCCCGATCCATATTTTCTTCTTTACGATCCGGGCCCGCATCTACGTGACAATGCGAGCAGGTTTGATTACAAAGTTTACCAATGTTAAGTTGAAAAATTTGAATCCCCGTAGACTTTAAAGGTTGATGTCCTAAATTCGCTATTTTACCCGCAAAAATTGGAAAGTCCTCTTCCATTAACTGCCGTCCATTAAGAACCTCCAGCTGAAAAAAACTATCCGATAAATTATCTTCTCTCGCCTTTAACGATTTTGATTTCTGCTTAACACCCATTTTATATTTTTATTTAAATAATTTTTTACTTATAATAAAGTCTATTACTCCCACAATTTTAAAGCCCTCACCATTAGAAGAGCCCACGCTAGAAGAGAGCCCATTGTCCGCCTATCATCGGCCTACTGAAAGCCCTCACCGATTGAAGTGGTCACCAATTGAAGAAAGCCCCTCACATACTTAGCTTATCCACATGCTTCATCATCTGCGTACTATATACGAGTGTCGTGCCCGCACGGATGGCAGCAGCTACGTGTACGGCTTCCATCATTTGCTCCTCGTCAGCCCCTTTGACCAGGCAAGTACTCGAATAGGCATCAATACAATAAGGACATTGTAAAGCGTGGGCTACGCCCAGCGCAATCAGTGCCTTTTCTCTTTCTGTCAGTGCTCCCTCTTTGAAAACCTCTCCGTAGTAGTCAAAAAATTTTTTACCCATTGGTTCCTGATAATCAGTGATATTACCAAATTTTTTCAGGTCTTCGGGATCAAAATAAGTATCCTTGCTCATAAGTGTAATGGTTAAAGTTTAAATATTGTTGTGCCATGCCGAGGTGTGGCAGGCATAATGTCATGATAACGTCGTCTAGCTAACTTTCAAAGTTAACCATTCAATTTGGGAATATAAGTCCTCGTGACTACAATTCTTAAATTTAGGGCCCTTTCCTAAAAAGGGTAAAATAAGGATATTTTACTTACTTTTGAACTCTTATGAACAAGAAACTTACCCTGTATTTATTTGTATTGATCGTCAGTACTGTTATCTCCTGTCAGTCGGAAAGCGGTGATGTCTACCGTGCTCCTGCGATTACGGATACAGGATCCATTAATGCCGTGATCGAAATCCCCGCCGGAACGAACCAAAAAATTGAGTTTAACACCGAAAATGAGCGGTTTGAGACCGATCAGCTAGAAGGAAAAGATCGAGTGATCGACTTTCTTCCTTACCCTGCCAATTATGGATTTATCCCTTCTACCCTGATGGATCCCGAGCGGGGAGGAGACGGAGATGCCCTGGATGTTTTGGTAATCGCCGCTGCGCAGCCTACAGGAACCCTGATAGCCATTCGTCCTATTGCCGTCCTTAATTTGATCGACGATGGAGCAATTGATACCAAAATCATCGCGGTACCTTCGGACACGAGTCTACAGATTATTCAAGTGGCGAATTTTGAGGATTTTTTAATAAAATATAATGCCGGTATGCGCATCATCGAGACCTGGTTTTTGAATTATAAAGGTCTGGGGCGGACCCGCTTGAAAAGCTGGGAAAACGAGCATCAGGCGTTGATGGAGATAAAAAAATGGAAAATTGGTGAAAAGGTAGAGCAGTAATCCCCTTCCTCTTCCGTAATCTTAATTTTTTGCAACATTATGGCCTACAGAATAGTTCTTTAATATGGGCAGTATCTCTTTGTCCATTTTTTTATTTGATGATTAATTATTTAAGTCGATTTATTGAAATGACCGTTACGAGTGAGTTAATAAGTCTGGATGAAGATACCGAGGTGCAGTTGTTTAAAAGCATAAAATCGGTTCCTGATACCTGGGATCAACTGGCACCCGTAGATAATCTTTTTTTACAAAGAACTTATCTGGAAGTGCTGGAGCAATTTCCTCCTCAGGACATGAAGTTTGCCTATCTTGTTTTTTTTCAAAACAAAAAGCCGGTTGGTATTGCGAAGACCCAAATTCAATTATTTCAGGCCCACCAAAATATTCAAGAAGAAAAAGAGGACGAAGGTTTACTGGAACGAATCGGTACTTTTGTCAAAGAGAAAGTAGCCGAAAATATAAGTTTTTATACCCTCGTCTGTGGTAATTTATTACTTACCGGAGCACACGGCTTTTATTTTTCTTCCAATCTTACCCTTACGCAACAAGTCGATATTCTTTACAATGGACTCAACTCGGTATTACCTAAATTAAGTACTCCGGAAATGAATATCAGTGCGATTTTGCTCAAAGAAATCGAAGAGGAAGAAAAAGATGAAATTGGCCTTCACCTTCGGGACCATTATCAGGAGTTTTCCATGCAACCTAATATGGTTTTCGAATTAGATCCCAATTGGCGCAGCTTTCAGGATTACGTTGATAACTTATCTTCCAAATATCGGGTACGGATGAAAAGAGCTTTTAAAAAAGCGGCATCCATTCGTAAGGAAAGTATGAACCTGGATACGATTCTGACGCATAAAGATCGAATTCACGAATTGTATTTGAGTGTTGCTAATAACTCCGATTTTAATTCTGCGGAACTACACCCGAATTATTTTTTGGAACTCAAAAGAAGTTTTCCTGATGATTTTCAGATCGTCGGTTATTATCTCGACCACCAACTCATCGGTTATTATACTACTATTAAAAACCACCACGAACTGGAAGCCCACTTTTTAGGATTCGATTACTCTTTAAATACTATTCACCAAATTTATCTTAACATTTTATTTGATATAGTCCGTGATGGCATTACTACCAGTGTAAAAAGAATTGTCTTTGCCCGAACTGCCCTGGAAATTAAAAGCTCTATTGGTGCCGAACCCATAGAAATGTACTTCTATGCGCGCCATCGCTCCAAATTTTCGAACCGCTTGCTGCAATCAATGGTGGAATATTTACAACCCCAATCTCCGCAGTGGACGCAACGGCACCCTTTTAAATCGATCTCTTAAAAGTTAAAAAATCTTCTTCTTTTTTACCTAAAAATACAGAAACCTTGTATCTTGGGGAGAGAAACAATACAGGTTAAAAGTCTCTGCGACTCTTCCGTAGATACAATTCATGAATTGTATCTACGGAAGAGGCAATACCTAAAAACTCCCTAAATATGACCCTCCAACAAGTCCTAAAAGAACTCGAATCCTACGGCGACCCCCGCACCAAATACACCCTGATCAAGCACGGTGCACAAGAACCATTCTTTGGCGTAAAAGTAGCCGACCTAAAAAAGATTCTAAAGAAAACAAAAAAGAATCACGAGCTAGCATTACAACTTTACGATACTGGTAATTCGGATGCCATGTACCTCGCCGGACTCATGGCCGACGAAAAGAAGATTACCAAAAAGCAGCTCAACGAATGGGTGGATAAAGCATACTGGTATTATCTCAGTGAGTTTACTGTTCCCTGGATCGCCGCCGAAACCGAGCATGGTTTTGACCTGGGACTTAAGTGGATTAAATCAAAGAAAGAAGGAACAGTCGCCGCCGGATGGGCCACCCTGGCTAACTACGCCTCCGTTCAACCGGACGAAATTTTGGATATCAAGGCTTATGAAAAACTGTTGACGCAGGTAGAGAAAACCATTCACGACCTCCCTCCCAATCGCGTTCGCTACACCATGAACGGATTCGTGATCGCCGTAGGCAGTTATATAAAAGCACTCACCAAAAAATCACAGGCCGTCGCCGACAAGATCGGAAAGGTAACCGTTGAGATGGGTGGAACCGCTTGTAAAGTACCTCTGGCTAAAGACTATATCCAAAAGATAATCGACAAAGACAGGGTAGGGAAGAAGCGTAAACAGGCGCGATGTTAACCTGAAGGCTCTCGTACCGTGTTTTCGTAAATACAATTCATGAATTGTATCTACGAAAACCCCGAACCCCCGAAACCCTGAAACCCCGAAACCCCGAAACCCCCGAAACCCTGAAACCCTGAAACCCTGAAACCCCGAAACCCCAAACCCCAAACCCCGAAAAAACCAAATACCTTAACAATCCTCAAAAATGATCCACCCCGACCACCTTATCCTCTCTACCCCCGATCTATCCAAAGGAATGGATTACGTAGAAAACCTCTTAGGAGTCCGTCCCGTTTTTGGAGGCCAACATCTTGGCCTTGGAACCCACAATGCACTGTTAAGTCTGGGCAATCGTACTTATGTGGAAGTGATCGCTCCAGACCCCAAACAAAATTTTGATAAAAATAAACTTTGGATTACTATTGAAAACGTATCCACTCCTCGTCTTTCTCGTTGGGTTGCGCAAACTGATCAATTGGAGGCGATCGTGGCAAAAGCAAAAGAACACCAAATTCCCATAGGTGATATACGTCCTGGTAGTCGTACTCAAACAGATAGAACTCCTGTTAGTTGGGAAGCTACCTTTCCTGCGGTGGAGAGTTTTGGCGGCCTCCTTCCTTTTTTTATTAATTGGGGAAATAGTCTACACCCTTCGGAATCATTACCGCTGGCAGGAAGTTTAAAAAAAATATTTGGTACGCATCCGCAACCGGATTTAATCCAAAAATACTGGCATGTATTAGGAATTCCCTATGAAATAAAATATAGTGCTCATCCTCAACTCCATGCCTGGATCCAAACAAAAAAAGGTCTAATTAAATTAGGAAACTAAAGACGTTCCACACAATTTGGCTCGCTGATATGCAAAATCCACCAATCCACCAATCCACCAATCCACCAATCCACCAATCCACCAATCTACTAAACCACACATCCGCGTATCAACCGATCTATCTCCAGAACCCTAGGAATCAACAATTCCTTTCCATCATTGTAAATCACAAAATCTGCTTTCTCTATCTTTTCTTCTTCTGGTAATTGCTTATTCATACGAGCTTCCACCGCTTCTTTGGTCAATCCATCCCGCTCCATCACCCGACGAATTCGCTCCTCCCGATTTGCGGTCACCACGATCATCTGATCCATCTGAGCATAACTACCCGTCTCATAAAACAAAGCAGCTTCTTTAATTGCGTATAAATTATTTTGTTTTTTAAACCATTTCTCACCATCCAAAAATACCGCTGGATGTACCAGTTTATTCATTTGCGTCAATAAATTTTTATCATTGAAAACCTGTTCGCCAATAAACCTTCTGTTTAGCTTGCCATCTGGCAAATAAGCCGCTTTTCCCAAAAGATTCGTAATATTTTTTTTCAAATCAGGATCGTGTTGCATCAGCCATTTAGCCCGATCATCTGCGTAGTATACTGGAATATTCAGCGTTTCAAAAATGCGACAGACCGTCGTTTTTCCGCTCCCAATTCCACCGGTAATTCCAACTTTAATCATTTTTTTTCCACAAGATAAGCCCCTTTTCTTAGGAATAATAATTTCATAGCTTTGAAAGAGGTCATTAGAGAAACATTTAGGGTCGTTTAAACTTTGGTTTCGTCCAGTAAGATGGAAAATTATCGTAAATTTGAATAAAAGCATGTTATTTTGTTAGCTGTAACTCTAAACTACAGTTAGCGTTAAATACTTTTATTCAGTGGATAAAATCTAAATAATTGAAAATAAGGTTTTACTTAAATAATATTGTTTTAATGTTAGTGCTTTTAACTGCTTATGGGTTAAATGGACAGGATTTGCATTTTTCTCAATTTTACTACGCTCCTCTACAGCTCAATCCTGCGCTCACTGGTGTTTTTAAAGAAGATATCCGTTTTTCTGCCAATTATAGACGACAGTGGAAATCTGTCCCCGTTGATTACCTGACCTTCTCTGGAGTTGTGGATGGTAAAATTGCCCAGCTCAGTTTTCCTAATGGTTTCTTTTCTGGTGGAATAGTTTTTAATCATGATATAGCCGGCAACGGAAATCTAACTTATTCAAATATCAGTGCCACGGCCAGTTACACCCAAAAACTAACCGAACAGCAATTAATTACGGCCGGAATCTTGATCGGTGCTGGTCAGCGAAGGGTTGATCTGAGTCAATTGACTTTTGGAAATCAATTCAATGGAGATTTATTTGTTGGATCGGCTCCCACTCGCGAAAATCTGGACCAAACCAGTGTTCAATATCTTGATTTTGGGGTTGGTGTCAACTGGCATTTACAGGAAGAAGACCAAAAATACTGGGGAGATATAGGACTAGGAATATTTCATCTAACTCAGCCGGAAGTGGGTTTTTATTCGCAAACCAAAACTGTCCTCCCACGTCGTTATTCTCTTTATGGAAATATTGGTTTTGCTATCAATGCTGTCGCTGCTTTGGAATTTAATGGCTATTTTCAAAAACAAAACACCTATACTGAATCAGTCATCGGCACTGGGGTAAGATATCAACTTACGGATACGAGGGGCCGAGAATTAGGACTCCGGTTTGGCGTCAGCTATCGTTTGGTAGGTGCCAGAGATGCACTCATCCCCAATATCGCCGTGGCTTACAATGCTTGGCTGTTGGGATTCAGTTATGACTTCAATCAATCTGATTTCGAGTTGGCCACGAATGGACGGGGAGGACCAGAACTGGCTCTTCAATACCGAATTACCAAAGTAAAACCGTTAAAGGCTTCTAAATCTTGTCCTATCTTTTAAGTTTTTGTCAAAAATGACAGAAACGGAAAATTCTTCCATGAAAAAATTATTCTTCTTTATGCTGTTTACATCGTTGTTGGCTGGGGCCGCTGCCCAGACAAAAGCGGCTTTCATTCGAGCTGGAAAAGAAGCAATGAGCAAAAACGATTTTTTCAGTGCAATGAATTATTTCGAAGAGGCACTTGAATTTCCCGGTTCGGAAACGGCTATCCGCTATCAATACGGGGAAGCTGCCCGCCGGTTTTTTGCCTATGACCTGGCGATTCAACAGTATCAGATGGTATTGAATGATAAAAAGGCGGATCGTTTTCCATTGACCAAATTTTGGTTATCTACCGCCTACCAAAGTATGGGACAGTACCAAAAAGCCATCAATGGATTCAATGATTACCTTAAAAATACCTCGAATCAACGCTATAAAGACAAAGCACTTACTGCCCGGCAGGCTTGTGAGTGGGCACTATCAATGGTCAATCAACCACATGATCTCGAAGTGACCCATTTGGACAAAAAAGTAAATACGCCGTATTCAGAATTTGGGGCCATCCGACAGGGAGATACCTTATTCTACTCCTCTTACCGTTATCAAATGCCCCGCGATCAAACCATCCCAAGACGACGTACGACTAAAGTGCTGATGCAAACGGGAACGGCCAAAGGACGACCACTTACTCGTAAATTCAACGAAACAGATAAACTAACAGCACATACCAGTCTTACTCCTGACGGCCGGCGGATTTATTATACCCTTTGTGAATATACTGACGCAGTAAATATTCGCTGTCAAATTTATTATCGGGATTTGGACCAGCGTAAGCGCTGGGGCAGTGCCCAAAAATTACCCGCACCCATTAATCAGAATGGATTTACCGCTACGCAACCAGCCTGGGGTATTGATCCGGCTACTCAGAAATCGGTATTATATTTTTCTTCTGATCGACCTGATGGGAAAGGAGGAATGGATCTCTATCAGGTGGAAATTACTAAAAATGGATTTGGACCTCCGGTCAACCTTACGATGATCAATACGGAGAAAGATGAGATCACGCCATTTTATCACCAAAAATCTCAGAGTTTGTTTTTTAGCTCGACGGGTTATCAGAGTTTGGGCGGACATGATATTTATCAAACCAAACACAATGGAGCTACCTGGGAAACTCCCAACCATACCGGATACCCATTAAATAGCAGCTACAATGATATCTACTTCACCTTAAATGCCGATTCCACCCAGGCATATATATCTTCCAACCGTTCGGGATCTTATTATTTGGAAGAAAAAAATAAAGCTTGCTGTAATGATATTTTTATGGTAAAAATAAATCCACCACTCCCAACGGTTCCCGAGGTGCCAAAGACAGATACGACCAATTTGGTAATTATTCCATCCGTAGTGCCAACGATAGTGGACACGATTCCGGTGGTAGTTGTTCCCCCCGTGATTTCAGTTCCCGAAAAGCGAGTAACTCCAGGCATTCCAACAACGCCATCTGTTAAACCACCGGAAGTGGTCACTCTACCTCCTGTAAATACCACCGTTGAAGAACTAAAATCGGTTTTGCCTTTACCGTTGTATTTTCACAATGATCAACCGGATGCCCATAGCTTTTTGGAAACCACAACGACTAACTACCAGACGACCTACGATGATTATGTTCAGCGTCGGGAAGAATATTTAAATGCCGTATCAGAAGAAGAAAAGGAGGGAGTACGGAAATTTTTTGAGCAGGATTTAGAAAATGGTTATACTGTTTTTCTGAAATTTTTAAAGGGGATGAAGGAACAATTGCAGAACGGGAAAAAAATAACTTTAACCGTACAGGGCTTTACCAGTCCACGTGCTCAGTCTGGTTATAATTTAGCGCTGGGGAAGAGAAGAACTGCCGCGGTTATTAACTTCTTTCAGAAGTATCAAAATGGAATCCTTATCCCATATCTAAATCGGGGTCAACTGAATATTATAGAAAGATCCTTTGGAGAAACCAGGGCTCCAGCTTCTGTTAGCGATCTACTTCAGGATCGTCAAAATTCAATTTATATACCAGCTGCTGCCCGGGAAAGAAGGGTAGAATTGGTAGCAATACAAGTAAAATAGCCCAAATTGAAAGATTAACTTAGAACTAGGGTAAACCCTTACTTCTTGTTTTTTCTAATCCGTGTATTCCCTAGTTTTAAATTATGTATAATTATTTTTTGGTATTTATTATGATATTGTTAAACAATGTCTTAACTTGCCGATATGTTAAATTATATTCCCAATATAAAATTTTTTCAAGGAAAAAAATAGATAGACTTATCATATATTTATAAAATATGATTTTTTTATTGTAAAGTTAACTTTAACCCAAACAAAAAAACTGTTCTCTCCGTTAATCTATTTCTATTGTAGATTTCTCTGGTTCTGGTTTTTATGGACTTAATTTTGAAAAATACTTTTACAAAATCTCTCTTGTAAAAAACGAATTGACGCTTTTGTGTGGATCAATAGTAATTGCATCGGGTAGTACCGATATGTTTTGGAATGAATATTGTTTTAGACATATTATCTTATTCCATATCATGACATATTAACCTGCAATTACCCCTCTACCTGATATATAATCCCGTGGCTTAATTGAGTTATACCTGTTCGACAGATATAAGATTTTAATGCTCTGTTTAAAGAAACCCTTTAAAGTAATTTTGAATGCCACTAAGAAACATCTACACCGCGTTATTTTTGTTATTTTTTATTCAAATAGCTAACACGCAGGTCATCGCTGATTTTACCGTCAACAACACCACTGGTTGCGGTTCTTTGCAAGCTTCTTTTACGGATGCCTCTTCAAGTAGTGCCGGTGCGATCGTCTCATGGGAATGGTCTGGTGACTTAAATGCCAGTCAACAAAACCCCAATCGAATTTTTGGAACTCCAGGAACCTATTCTATTTGTCTGAAGGTAACAGATGATGCCGGAAATACAGGAGACATCTGTAAAGATGATTTTATCACGGTTTTTTCCTTACCAACTCCTGATTTTACGGCTGCTCAGCCTCAAGGCTGTGTACCTTTAGAGGTTACGTTTGCCGATGCTTCTCAGGCGGCCGATGCGCCAATCACCGATTGGTTATGGGGATTGGGAGGTTCGTGCGGAACTGTTTCCAATACTAACTCAGAAGGTCCTTCTTGTACTTATGATATTACCGATAATTATGGTGTCAACCTGACAGTTATTGATGCTAATGGCTGTACCAATACAATTACCAAAACAGATTTTATTAGTGTATCTCCGGCTCCCGTGGCGGATGTCAGCGGAGATAATCTGGTCGGTTGCGATGCACCACATACTGCAAACTTCATCAATAATAATCCTGATCCAAATGTAACGCTTACTTGGGATTTTGGTAATGGAAATACCTTTCAAGGAGATAATCCTCCCGCAGTTACTTATAATGATCCTGGTTTTTATACCGTAACGGTGATCGCTGCCAATGTTGGTTCTCAATGTGCGGATACCTTGATTCTATCAGATTACGTCCAAGTAGGAGCTTATGCCGCGTTTACTAGTTCTGTTCAGGGAGGTTGTGAAGATCTTACCGTAAATTTTACGGATACTTCACCAGAAACCGCTACAGAAATAGAGTGGGATTTTGGAGATGGAAATATCTCTAACGCTGCCAACCCTATTCATACTTATGAAGTGCCAGGGTGTTACACCGTTAAACTTTCCCGTACGGCGCAGGGTTGTCCATCGGTTGTTTTTGCTTCAGAATGTATCAAAGTTGATCCACAGCCAGATGTATGGTATGCGAATGATAATAATATCGGTTGTGTCTTGCCGCACGTAGTAAACTTCTCTGCAATCTCTTCCAGTGCTGTGGCCTGGAGCTGGGATTTTGGAGATGGAAACACTTCCGACGAACAGAATCCAACGTATTCTTTTGAATCTTTTGGTGAATTTCCAGTAACACTGACAGTTACCAATGTCTATGGTTGTACGAATTCTGCTACTGTAAATACCATCAATCTAACGGAATTAAAAGCGATCCTGGATGATACCGATATTTCTGGTTGTGCACCATTAGAGGTAGCACTAACCGAATCTTCTATTTCTGTAACGGATATCACCTCCTGGGATTGGGAAGTGAAATCCGCAAGTAATAGTTATTCTTCTACAGATGAAGCGCCAACTTTTAGCGTCATTGATACAGGTATCTACGATGTAATTTTAATAGTTACCAATACGCTTGGTTGCCAGGATACGGCTATATTTTCGCAGTCCATCGAAGTAGGAACCCCACCCGTAATCAACTTTTCTGCCGATCTGGTCGAAACTTGTATTGAGTTCGATATTAATTTTACAGACGCGTCCTCTCCCAACATCGAAGAGTGGTTTTGGGATTTTGGGAATGGAGAAAATTCTACCGAACAAAATCCAACTTTGAGTTATCCGGATACCGGATATTATGACATTAGTTTGGTCGGTACACATAATGGATGTGTCAATACCCTGACCCTGGATGACTATATTTTTGTGAAGGCTCCTGTTGCAAAATTTCAAGCAATTAATTTTTGTGAAGAACCATACCGAAGAAAATTTAAAAATAATTCAATTGATGCAGATCAAGCACTCTGGGATTTTGGCGTAGAAGGCACCGACACCGATGTTTCTAGCGAAACCAATCCAGAATATATCTACGCTGAAACTGGAACTTACATAGTGACCATGACCGTATTTAATTCTGTTACTCAGTGTTCACATACCACTACAAGAAAAATTGAAATTACGGATCCTGCTGCTAACTTTTCAATAACAGAAACGAAAGGTTGTGCACCATACACTTTATTGATTGAAGAAAACTCTCAGGATGCAGTTGCGTGGGAATGGAGTGCTCCCGGAGCGACCATTGCAAACCCTGCTGCCCAGCAGCCTTCGATTATTTATAATACTTTTGGAACTTATTCGGATGTACAATTAATCATCACGGATGTAAACGATTGTCGCGATACCATTTTATCTACAGAAACTATTTCGGTAGGTCGTGCGGTCTCCGATTTTAGCTTGGATATCACCGGAGGTTGTTCACCATTGACTGTTAATTTTTCCGAAGATGCCTCTAGTGAATTTGGAACAATCGAATCCTGGGAATGGACTTTTGGGGCCAACCTAGGAACTTCCACCGATCCTAATCCGACTTTTACTTTTACCGAAGCCGGTTTACATAATGTAAAACTGGTCGTCACGGATAATTGGGGTTGTCAAAAAACGAAAAATATAGTGGGCGCCGTTGAAGTGACCGATCCGGTAGCTAACTTTACAGCGGATAGTCTAGGTTGTACCTGGGCAGAAATAACTTTTGCCAATAGTTCACAGGGCGTAGCTTTAAATCACCTTTGGGATTTTGGAGACGGTGAAACATCGGTAGAAAAAAATCCAACCCATCTATATACAACTGAGGGAGTATACACGGTTTGTTTGACCGTTACGGATAAGTTTGATTGTGTCAGTACCATTTGTCGGGAAAATTCAGTTGATATTGCTGATCCGGTGGCTGGATTTTCGGTTGATTCAACTTTTGCCAGTTGCCCGCCGCTTCCCGTCAATTTCACCAATGAATCACTTAATACAAGTTCTTACACTTGGGATTACGGAGACAATAGTGGACTATCGAATTTAGATGATCCATCACATATTTATACAATTCCAGGAGTTTATAATGTAACGCTGAGAGCCTTTCGAACGGAAGCTTGTCAAGATAGTTTGATGACCCAGGATTTGATTATTTTGGATGGACCGGAAGGAGAATACCAATTTGATATCGATACCTCTTGTGCTCCAGCAGTAATTACTTTTACAGCTAGTTCTGTAGCAAATTATATGTACATTTGGGATTTTGGTTTGGGGGATTTAGATACCACCCAAATCAGTGCCGACAATGATCAGGTATCTTTTACCTATACGGAGCCAGGAACGTATTATCCTACTTTGAGTTTTTTAAATAATACAGGATGTTTCCGAACTTTGCCGCCTGCTGGGCCAATCGTGGTAGCGTCAAGTACGCCAGCTTTCGAAGCAACTCAGACCGTTTTATGTAACCCAGGCGAGACGGTGAATTTTATTAATCTCTCTTCAAGTGCTACTCCGATCCAGTCGGTAGAATGGCTTTTTGAAGGTGGTAGTCCCGCTACGAGTGATGAATTTGAACCACAAGTAACCTATAACACCGCTGGTTCTTTTGATGTGAGAATGGTCATTGACAACGGAGGATGTACGGATACTTTGCTGGTCCCGGATTATATCAAGTTGGGAGATGCTCCTGACATAAATTTTACAGTTTCAGCGGCAACAGGTTGTACACCACTTACCGTTAATTTTACAGATAATAGTTCTGTTGCCAATAGTAGTATTGCTACCTGGGAATGGGATTTTGGAGATGGAAAGGTCGCCGATATTGCGAGTCCGACCCATATCTACACCAATGAAATTGCGAATAGTTATACCGCTACTCTGACGATTACTACTGCAGACGGTTGTACAGCTACTAGCTCTGAAACTATCAGCTTACTGGCCGTAACCGACATTAGTGCGGGCGATGATCGCACGATTTGTATCGGTGAGCCTACGGTTCTGGAAGGTTTGGTTTATGGTGATACTACTGGATTGGAGTATTATTGGAGTCCTGCTACTTCATTGAGTTGTGTAGCTTGTATGGATCCCGTAGCTACACCCTCGGATACAACCACGTATACTTTTGTAGTACGAACTCCGGAAGGTTGTACCTCTACTAGTGAAGTAAAAGTGATGGTAAAACCATTTCCGGTGCCAATGGTTGATTTGTCGGCAGATACTTCAATATGCTTGAATGAAATTGTGCAGATAAACGTGGGTGGTGGAACGGAAGTATTCAATTATAGTTGGGATACCAGTGTTTCGGGATTATCTTGTTATGAAGATTGTCAGAATCCGATTGCACAGCCGTTAGCCAATAGTACTTATACCGTTACGGTGACTACGATTCATGGGTGTACCGCCTCGGAATCGATTCAGGTGGATATCGTTGATCAATCCCAAGTTTTTGCGGGTGAGGATCGTACGGTGTGCGCGGGCGATACCGTACAGTTAAATATTACGACGGGTAGAAATCCAACATGGTTGGTGAACAATGATTTGAGCTGTACGTACTGTCCAAATCCGATTGCCTTTCCATCAGAAACGACGAATTATATAGTGGAAGTACTAACCGATCAGGGATGTACTATTCAGGATACGGTAACAGTTACCACTTTTAGTACGGAAGATATGGATGCTGGAGCAGATCAAACGATCTGTCTGGGCGATGGAGTTACATTAGCGGGGCAGGGTAGTGGAACAGTCCGTTGGAATCCAGCGAATACATTGGATGATGCGGCAATTCTAGATCCGGAGGCATTTCCAGTTGCTACTACAATTTATGAGCTAGAACTTAAAAATGGTGATTGCGTTCTGACTGATTCGGTAACAATATCGGTGAGAGAGAAAATAGAGATTACTACCGAGGATATACTGATTTGTGAAGGTGATTCTATCCAGCTTACCGTTCAGGGGGATGCCTCCGAATATGAATGGATTAAAACGGATCGGATGGATCTCACGGATTCTTCTAGCCCGATAGTATATCCAGTTGAAACTACTGAATATATGGTAATCGGTCGACTAGCTTCCTGTGCGGCGGATACCGCATGGCTGACCGTTGAGGTAGATGAAGCTCCTAAATTAGAGCTGCCATCCAATTACGCATTTTTTCCTGGCCAGGAAGTTATCATTAAACCAGTGGCAAAAGGCGAAGATCGTAATAGCTACGAGTACGAATGGATGTCTAACGCAGCGTTGGAATGCACAACCTGTCCCGATTTATCAATTCCAAATCCCGAAAGTGGAACAGAATACCAACTACGTGTAACTAATACTAACACGAACTGCACTAAAGAATTCAAGACCACTTTGAATTTATTAAATCAGTGTCCTGATGAGTTAATTCAGGTTCCTAGTGCCTTTTCTCCTAATAATGATGGTCAAAATGACATGTTGGAAATTTTCCTCAATCCAGCCTTACCCGCAATTACTAGTATCAGAATTTTTAATCGCTGGGGCGCAATAATTTATCAAGGCTCCAACGCCGGGGAGACCTGGGATGGAACAGCTAATGGAGAATTGGTCCCGAATGGCGTATATATTTATATGATCGAGGCAGAATGTCCGGTATTAAATAATACGATGGTTAAATCTGGTGATATTACGGTACTTCGCTAAAAAATAGTATAGAATAAAATCTACTTATCAAATTATTACATTTTTTCCAGACAGCTCTCAGATTATAAACCCAATATATATTCCAAAGGTCGGATTTTCCGGCCTTTGGCTTTTTTTGTAAATTCATTAACTATTCTCACCCCTATCTATCGGTTAATGTATATCCGTTAAGGACGGCATTATATTTGAATTATTCCTATCAACACATGACTACCATTAGCGTTTATATCATCCATTGGATCATATATGCTTGAAAATTTACCCATTGTAATCCTAATTTAACAGCACTCTACAAATCAGACCTATAAAATACAATAATTGTATTTTGTATGCTGATAAAATATTTGTATGAACATACTAAAGAATATACTGGTGGTGGTGTTAATGTTGTCGGGTTTCCTGACTATTGCACAGCCAGTCGCAGATTTTACCGCAAACGTACAATCGGGCTGTGGATCTCTACAAGTTTCTTTTCAGGATCAGTCTACGGGAAATATTGCCGAATATAGCTGGAATCTGGGGGGAGTTACCTCTTCGACTCAAAATCCGGGTAGAATTTTTGGTTCTCCTGGTAGTTATGAAATATGTCTGACGGTTACGGATACCGATGGCCAGACCAATACCAACTGTAAAGCAGATTTTATTAAGGTGTTCCACCTTCCGGAACCTGACTTTAGCATCCCTAATCCCGACGGATGTATCCCTTTTCAAGTTACTTTTACTGATTTATCTACCTCTCAGGATGGCAATATCGAAGAATGGATATGGGGAGTTGGTGGACAGGCCGGAGTAATCACGAATGACGGAAGTATGTCGAGTATTGAAAACACCTATGATATTATTGATGATTATACCATCAGCCTTACCGTAAAAGATGATAATGGATGTACCAATACCATCACAAAAGAAAGTTTTTTACGGGTAAACGAGAATCCAGTAGTGGACTTTGTGGCTGATCAACCCTTTTCTTGTAACTCACCTCATACGGTTAATTTTTTAAATAGTTCACCAAATACCGATATGACGTTTCAGTGGGATTTCGGCAATGGCCAATCTTTCAATGGGACAAGTCCACCGGGGGTCACTTATAATAATCAAGGACAATACGATATCGAACTCTTTGGGACCGACAATGTTACTGGTTGTCGAGATACCCTCTTACGACCGAGTTATATTCAACTTAGTTATCCAACTGATTTTACGCAAAGTAAGGATACCATTTGTAAAGGTGGTTCTGTTAGTTTTACAGATATTTCTCCAGATGCAGCATCGAATGTATTCTGGGATTTTGGGGATGGGCAAAGTAGTATTGCGGCTAGTCCGACCCATCAATATGATAGTATGGGTTGCTTTTATGTGATTTTGACAAGAACGGTTAATGGATGTCCGGGGGTGAAAGTGAGCGAGCAATGTATTACCGTTTTGGATGTCAATCCAGTCTCTATTACCAATGATAATCCAATGGGATGCACCGTTCCGCACACGGCAGGATTTTTTTCTGATGCGGTGGTGAACGGAACTACTTTTGATTGGGACTTTGGAGACGGAAACAATAGCAGTCTGGCTACGCCACAGCATACTTATGACAGTATTGGTGTCTACGTGATTACACTAACTGCCACTAATAGTTCTGGTTGTATTCAAACCTCGAATGATACCATCCAGATTCTTCCGGCAAAAGCAATTATCGCAGGAGAAGAACCAATGGGTTGTACTCCATTGACTTTTACACTTAGAGAATCCAGTCAGACCTTTAACGCGATTACTGAGTGGGAATGGACGGTTTACCATGATGCATCTGCACCACCGATTACTTTTAGTTCGACCGATAGTGTTCCAGTTTTTACGCTGGTGGATACGGGGCAGTACGCTGTCCAATTGATTATCAAAGACGGAATGGGATGTCGGGATACCACCATTATGGAAGAAGGAGCTGCCGCTGGAATGCCACCAGAAGTAAGTTTTTCGGCAGAACCACTGGTTTCTTGTATAAATTCCATAGTTACCTTTACCGATGAGTCCAGTGATTTTGCCAACGGCTGGGAATGGGAATTTGGCGACGGAGGATTCTCCGAGGATCAGCATCCCGTTTACGAATATAAAGACACTGGAAGAATGGATGTTAAACTTACCGCCTTACATCATAGTTGTCCAGCCGAGTTCACACTGTTTGAATACGTTGAAGTCGTGCCACCAAAAGCAGCCTTTACAATAAACCGGCTTTGTTCTCAACTTTACATCATTGATTTTGAAGATGGTAGTATTGGCGCGGATTCCATTATCTATGATTTTGGAGTTCCTGATCTTGAAACAGATACCAGTACCCAACGAAATCCAACTTATATTTATAATAACACGGGTGACTATTTTGTTAGTCAAATTGCATTCAATTTTACCACGGGTTGTTCCGATACTTTACTGAGATTGGTACAGATTACAGAGCCGCAGGCGGAATTTCAGTTATCTACGACCACTGGTTGTGTACCACTGACCGTAGGACTTTCCGATAGTTCGGCTTTCGCCGAAAGCTGGATTTGGAGTGGTGGTGGAACGGGAATCATTAGTGATACGACCGCTGCCGAACCAACCATTCGATTTGATACTGCTGGACCTTATACTAATATTCAACTATTAGTCACGGACGTCAATGGTTGCCAGGATTCGATTATGTTGACGGACACGATTTGGGTGAACGAGGTAACGACCGATTTTTCGGTTGATCCGACCGCTGGCTGTTTTCCATTAAACACCCAATTTACCAATGCTTCGACGAGCCTGTATGGAACGGTGAATCAGTGGGAATGGGAATTTGGCGACGGCCAGACAGCTGATCAGATAAACAATCCAGCTCATTTGTACGAAGAAGAAGGTTACTTCGATATAACCCTTACCGCCAGTGATGATTTAGGGTGTAGTAAAATCCTGAAGATGGATAGCCTGGTGGAAGTATACCGACCAATCGCTCAGTTCTCTACCCTTGATACGCTTAGTTGTAGTGCCCATGCAGTAAACTTCAATAATACTTCTACCGGGAAAGGTCTACGGTTTTCCTGGGATTTTGGGGACGGAGAAATGTCAGCGGATGAAAATCCAATCCATAATTATGCATCGGAAGGTACCTTTGATATATGCTTGACGGTAACGGATGCGATTGGGTGTGATAACACGCTTTGTATCGAAGATTACGTCATCATTGCTGATCCATTAGCCGCATTTACCCAAGACACGACTTTCGGAATTTGTCCGCCATTACTCGTTAATTTTACCAATAGTTCACAAAATAGTTCTATTTACGAATGGGCATTTGGTGATCAAAGTGGAACATCGAATCAACTTGATCCTCCACATATTTATACCACGCCGGGAACGTATGACGTACAGTTGATTGCCGTGGCCACCGAGTTTTGTCAGGATACTTTGCTGGTAAATGACCTGATCCACTTAAATGGACCATCGGGTAGTTTTTACTTTGATATAGATACCGCGTGTGTACCGGCCACCATCAACTTTGTGGGTAGTTCGGCGGCACCTTATACCTATATTTGGGATTTTGGTAATGGGATGCTTGATACGACCGAAAACGTTACGTACGATAGTATTTTTTATATGTACCAAAGTGGAGGAGATTTTATTCCCAAACTTATTTTAGTAGATCAAGTAGATTGTCAGACGACCATTGTCGCAGGAAATCCCATAATTATTTCAGAAATGAATCTGGATTTTCAAGCCGATCGTACCCTGTTTTGTAATGATCAGGGAACGACTAAATTTACTAATTTGACGGCATCGACGCATAATATTTCAGATTTGGAATGGCATTTTTATGGCGCAGATCCTACGAATAGTATCGAACCAGAACCGAATGTTCAATTTTTAAATCCAGGTAATTATTCGGTACAATTATTTGTCAGTAATGGCATCTGTATTGATTCTTTAATGAAACATGATTATATCGGAGTGGGAGCCATTCCGGAGGTAGCATTTCAAGTCAGTGACTCGGTGGGTTGTGCTCCATTAACGGTTAATTTTCATGATATGTCTACGGTAGATAGTAGTACAATTACGAACTGGGACTGGAATTTTTCAAATATTGATCAAACAGATATAGAATCGCCGGTTTTCATTTTTAATGAACCAGGTGTTCATAACATTACACTAACTGCCATGTCTGCTGTTGGTTGTCAGGACTCGGTAACCAGAGCGGTAGAAGTATTGGAAATTCCAGAATTTTCAATTGCTAAACCAGCGTCTATTTGTATCGGACAATTCGCTGAATTAGTTCCCGAAATTACCGAAGATACCACGGGCTATCAATTTCAATGGGTAAGTCATCCGGATTTAAGTTGCGTAAATTGTTTAACCCCAACCGTAAATCCAGTAGATACCACCATCTATTATCTAGCCGTCACCAATAGGTTGGGATGTACCGCTACCGAAGGAGTAACGGTCGATGTACGACCAATTGTAGCGCCCATTGTTACCATTACGAAGGATACTAGTATCTGTCTCAATGATTTTGTACAATTACAAGTGAGTGGAGGGAATGATTTGCACGAATATCAATGGGGAACAGAAGCTGTAGGATTGAGTTGTTATGATGCATGTATCAATCCGATTGCAAGTCCTTTGGTTTCTACTAATTTTCAAGTAACTGTTACCAATGAGCACGGTTGTGCTACCACGGATTCCGTGCAGGTGGATATCTCCAATGAATACCAGACATTGGTTGGTGAAGACCAGATTATTTGTGCGGGTGACCAGGTTCAGTTAAACACTGCTGTAGGTAACGATCCTACCTGGTTGGTAACGGATGGATTAGACTGTACTTATTGTTTCGATCCCGTGGCACAGCCAGATAGTACCACCAGCTATCGGGTACGAGTGTTGACAGATGCAGGTTGTGAATTACTGGATACCATCGAAATAAAAGTTATTCCTTTAAATGCAATTGATGCTGGAGCAGATCAGCAAATTTGTCAGGGATCGACGACTACTTTAAGTGGTAGCGGTCCGGGAACGGTAAGCTGGACTCCGATTCAATCCGTTGCTGCGGCCAATACTTTGGAAACCGAAGTTAGTCCAACGGTGAATAGAATTTATACATTGACCCTTACGGAAGGAAATTGTACGCTGGTTGATTCGGTAGCCGTTACCTTGTCCACAGCCACTACGCTGGAAACCGAAGATTTGCAGATTTGCGAAGGAGAAACAATTGAGCTGAGTTACGAAGGCTCTGCTGATCAGTTCATTTGGTATGATGAACAAGGTAATCAGCTAGATAGTATACAGGTTCATCCTTCAGAAACTACTAATTATACGATCATTGGTCAGTATTCCACCTGCGAACCAGATACGGCGATTGTAAATATTGAAGTTACTCCAAAACCGGTGAGCTATCTACCAGAAGTTTTGCCTTACCTTCCGGGAATAGAGATACGGATTCCCTTAACCATTCCGGATAGTGCGCTGTACGAGTATCAGTGGATGCCAGCGGACAGTGTAGATTGTGGAGACTGTCAGCAGCCAACTATTCTTCCAGATACCAATACTATTTATCAAGTGCTTATAACTGATTTGATCACAGGCTGCCATGCTGCTGATACCATCCGCTTTGAAGAACTGATTAGCTGTCCGGCAGATTTGATAGGAGTACCTAATGCATTTTCGCCTAATAATGATGGAGAAAATGATTATTTACAACTTTTCCCAAATCAGACGATCAAGGCGATTAATCGGTTTCGGATATTTAATCGTTGGGGTGCAATACTATACGAAACCGATGATTTATACGATCAGGGCTGGGATGGAAGTGTAAAAGGAAAGTTGGCACCAATAGGAGTTTATATATTTATGGTCGAATTTACCTGTGAATTGACGGGACAAACCGTTATTCATTCAGGAGATATTACTTTGTTTCGATAAAATGTAATTGTTTATACATATCGATTATTTTAATAATGTTTTTTGATTTTTTTTTACTTCTTTTTTAAGAAAACTGGAAAAAAAGCTTAGCTTTGTATTCGGAATATTAAAAAGAGGGAAAGAAGTACAATTGGATCAATCACTAATTTTTTATAGAGTACTTTAATAATGGTCGAAAAATATCAGCCAGAAACTGGAAGTTATTTTTCGATCATTACTTATTTAATCTAACCAATCAATTTTATAATAGTATTTTCCTAGATCGATATTCAGGAATATATGCTGACGTTTGGAATGCGACAGTTTTATTAGAACGCTATTACCTACAATCTTATACATGGGACCGTCTTTAACGGTAGTTGCCATTAGTTTTTTTGAGAAAATCACTATCTGTGTAGATATATGCCTGAGGCATTTATGCAGAGTCAAGAAGGATTTTACTTTTTTAACCGGGATTAACTATAGACTGAAATGCTCCACACACGCATATTTTGGTCGCTTTGCTTTGTGTTTATATTATCTAATTGGGGATCAGCGCAGATATCAGCTGACTTCAGTGCTAGTGTTACCACGGGTTGCGGCTCTTTACAAGTTTCATTTACAGATGAATCTACCTCTACTAACCCCATTAACCAATGGTCTTGGGATTTGGGCGGTGTTCCTGCCGGAGCACAGAATCCAGGAAGAATATTTGGAACACCTGGTACCTATAATATTTGTTTAACGATAACAGATACAGATGGTAATACCGATACGAAGTGTAAGCCAGAATATATTGAAATTTTTCCGTTGCCTACTCCCGATTTTACAGTTTCTAGCCTATCTGGTTGTGCACCGCTTGATATTGTATTTACGGATCAATCCGTAGGTGAGGGAAGTGATATAGAGGAATGGATTTGGGGTGTTGGTGGTTCCAGTGGAGTTATCGAAACCACTGATCCTAACGAAATAATCACCAACACTTATAATATGCCGGATAGTTATACCATTAGTTTGACTATTCTTGATGAAAATAATTGTTCTAATACGATTACTCAGAGTGATCTGATCACTGTTTTTCCTGACCCCCAAATAGACGTCACCATTGACGAACCCTTCAGCTGTAGCATTCCATACACGGCTATTTACAACAACAATAATCCCGCAAATAATCTTACGTATAGTTGGAATTTCGGTAATGGTGAGTCCTTTACCGGAGCAACTCCACCACCCGTTGTTTATTCTGAACCTGGAACCTATGATATC
>Ga0209187_1001816_pt1 | contig 22925 bp, 1 predicted proteins | sample BantaG_FD_187430 | JGI IMG/M metagenome (GOLD analysis project Ga0209187, IMG submission 187430) | Marine algal microbial communities from Bantry Bay, Ireland - BantryBay_4 metaG (SPAdes) (version 2) | ecosystem: Host-associated > Algae > Red algae > Unclassified | place: Bantry Bay, Ireland...
AACACAGACTATAGAAGTGGGCGATAATACTGCACCAGTATTAGTAGGAGTTCCTAACAATATCACTGTAGAATGTGATGCTGTTCCAACGGCAACAGATGTAAATACAGTTACGGCAACAGATAATTGTGATCCGAATATTGAAGTAAGCTTCAATGAGACACAAGAATCAGTAGCAGGCTGTGAAGACGCATATGTAATTACAAGAACATGGATCGCGACTGATAATTGTGGAAATACAGCAATAGAAACACAGACTATAGAAGTAGGAGACAATACTGCACCAGTATTAGTAGGAGTTCCTAACAATATCACTGTAGAATGTGACGCTGTTCCAACGGCAACAGATGTGAATACAGTAACTGCAACAGATAATTGTGATGCTAATGTTGAAATTAGTTTCGACGAGTCGCAAGAATCAGTAGCAGGCTGTGAAAATGCATATGTGATTACAAGAACATGGATCGCGACTGATGACTGTGGCAATACAGCAACAGCTACACAGCTAATTGAAGTAGGAGATAACACTGCACCAGTATTAGTAGGAGTTCCTAATGATATAACAGTAGAGTGCGATGGCATAGCTAATCCTAATGCTGCAAATGTTACTGCAACTGATAATTGTGATCCTAATGTTCAAGTTGAATTAGTAGAGACACAAGAAGCAACAGCAGGATGTGAAGATGCATATGTACTAGTAAGAACATGGACGGCTACTGATAATTGTGGAAATACAGCTTCAGCTACACAGCGAATTGAAGTTGGAGATAGTACAGCTCCTGTGCTTAGTGGTATTCCTAATGATATTACAGTTCAATGTGGTGAAGGTGCTGGTCAAGCTCCAATTGTTACTGCAACTGACAACTGTGATGATAATGTTCAGGTCGAATTTTCAGAGACTGATGGAACTGGAGGTGATTGTACTGCCTCGGCTACAGTAACTCGTACATGGATAGCAACCGATGACTGTGGGAATACTGCGATCGCAACTCAAACAGTTACGATTGAGGGTGATAATATTGCTCCAACTTTAGTTGGTGTTCCAGCAAACGAAACTGTTGACTGTGGACAAGTACCTACAAACGGTAGTACTTTAAATGTAACAGCTACTGATAACTGTGATGCAAATGTTCTTGTTGAATTCAGTGAAATTCAAAATCCTGGACAATGTGAAGACAGTTACGATTTAGTGAGAACATGGATCGCAACAGATGACTGTGGTAATACCGATATTGCAACACAAACAATTTCTGTTGGAGACAATACAGCTCCTTTATTGACTGGTGTTCCTGCTGATGAGTCTGTTGAATGTGGTCAAACTCCTTCAACTAACTTTAATGTAACAGCTACAGACAACTGTGATGATAACGTGGAAGTTGAATTCAGCGAAGTTAGATCAGATCTAGGTTGCGAAGGTTCTTATACTTTGACAAGAACATGGATCGCAACAGATGATTGTGGCAATAGCTCAAGTAATACTCAAGTTGTAACAGTTGGAGATAATACTCCACCAGTTATCGCAGGTATACCAAATGATGTTACAGTAGAATGTGGTAATATTCCAGCAATGGCCGAGCCAACTGCTTCAGATAATTGTGATGCAAATGTTGCTATTTCAATGAATGAGATCATCGAAAATGGTGCTTGCGAAAACAACTTTGTTGTTGTAAGAACTTGGACTGCAAGCGATGACTGTGGTAATGAAAGAGTAGCAGAGCAGAGAATAACTGTATCAGATAATGAAAATCCCGTACTAAGCGGTATTCCAGCAGATATAAATGCTGAATGTGATGATGCAATTACTACTGTTGTGCCGACTGTAACAGCTTCTGACAATTGTGATGACAACGTACTGATTGAATTTAACGAAGTGATTTCGAATACAGGCTGTGGAAATGCTCAGTCTATCGTTAGAACTTGGATCGCCACTGATAATTGTGGAAACTCATCAGTAGCTACACAGAATATTAACCTTGGTGACAGCACTGAACCTTTACTTTCTGGAGTTCCTGCTGACATTAATGTTGAATGTGGAAATGTGCCGAATGCTCCAAATGTAACAGCAACTGATAATTGTGATGATAATGTTCAAGTTGAACTAGTAGAAACTCAGAATCCAGGTGCTTGTGAAAATGGTTACATTCTTACTAGAACATGGACTGCAACCGATGAATGTGGAAATTCAGTTTCTGCTTCACAAAATATTACTGTAGAAGATGTAACGGCTCCAGTTCTTGCTGGTGTACCTGCTGATGTTTCACTTGGATGTAATGACATTACAAACATTGAGGATCCAAATGTGATTGCAACTGATAATTGCGATGCAAATGTATCACTTGAAATGACAGAAGAAAGAATTGATGCAGGTTGTGCTGACGCATACCAATTAGTAAGAACTTGGACAGCAACAGATAATTGTGGCAACGCAATATCTTTAGATCAAACAATTACAATCGGGGACTTTAACATGCCAACTTTAGTTGGAATTCCTGCAAGCGTAACTGTGGATTGTGGAAATGTCCCTAATGCTGATAACGTAACTGCAACAGATGATTGTGATGCTGATGTAGAGGTTTCTATAGTAGAGGATATCCAGTCTGGTGCTTGTGATCATGAATACACTATAACTCGTACTTGGATTGCAACAGATGATTGTGGCAACTCTGCTTCAGGAAGTCAAGTGATTTCGGTAAGAGATAATATAGATCCTGTATTAGTTGGAGTACCTACAGATATGACAGTCAACTTAAACAATGGCGAAACAGTGCCTTCAGTTCCGACTGTTACTGCAACTGATAATTGCGATACGGATGTCAATGTAGAGTTCGAAGAAATTCAAACTGCAGGATGTACTTATGTAATTACTAGAACATGGGTAGCAACAGATAACTGTGGTAACTATGCAACAGGTATTCAGGAAATCACTGTGATTGGTGACTTTGATATTGCAATTGCTCCTACAGATGCAAGTGTGTGTGCAGGTGAGCCAATCCAATTCTCTGTAATGCCTACTTCAGCATCTTATACTTACTCATGGACTTCAAACGGTGGATCATTTGATGATGCATCAAGCGCTAGTCCAGTATATGTTATGAATACACCTGGGACTTACACCGTTACTGTTTCTGTAATGGATCAAGCAACAGGATGTCAAGCAACAGTTTCTGCAACTGTCATTGTTGTTCAAGCTCCTGCATTGGATATAACAAATAATGGCCCTCTGTGTGTTGGGCAAACACTAGAGTTAACTACTTCTTCTGGTGCAAACAGTTATACTTGGTCAGGTCCTAATGGATTTACTTCTAACGAACAGAATCCAGTGATTGCGAACGTTACCCTGAATGATAATGGGCAATATACTGTAGTCGCAGATTATGGTGCAGGATGTGTTTCTAACGCGTCTACTTTAGTTTCAATTTCTGAATCTTTAGATATTACGATTAGTAACAACACACCAGTTTGTGAAGGTGAAGAAATCGTTATTTCAGTTAATGGCGGTAACAGCTTTTCATGGTCAGGTCCTAATGGATTTACAGCGACTACACAAACTGTTACTATTCCAAATGCTAATACTGGCTCACATGCTGGTACGTATTCTGTAACTGTTACGAGTGGTGCTGGTTGTGAAACTATACTTACAACTGAAGTTCAGATCGATAGATTTCCAACAGCTACGGCTAGCTCCAACACACCAATTTGTTCCGGTGGAATGCTTGAACTAGTTGCTGAAGGTGGATCTACGTATCAGTGGACTGGACCTGATGGATTTGCTTCAACATTGCAAAATCCAATAATTAATATCTTGGATCTTTCAGCAGGTACTTACACTTATTCTGTAGATGTTTATACCGAAGCAGGATGTGTTGCCACGGCTACGACTATTGTCGAAGTAATTGGAGATATAATGGCAACGATTAATGGGGATAATAATGTCTGTGAAAATGAAATGATTACGCTTACTGCTACAGGTGGTAGTGAATATGAATGGGTCGGACCAAATGGCTTTACAGCTGTTGGTGAGACAATTATTATTAACCAGGCTTCATTTGCAAATGCTGGAACTTATACAGTGACTGTTACTACAGATGATAGATGTTCTGCATCTACAAGTTTTGACCTCTCTGTCAGTGATTGTGGATGTGAAGCTGATGCATGGTTAGAATACACGCAAGATGAGAATTGTGATGACGCAAATGGCGTAGCTGTTTTCGCTCCAAGTCAATTCACGTATACTTGGTCTGATGGCGGTATGGGTTCTGTAAGAAGCGATCTTGCTGATGGTACCTACACGGTGACTGTTGTAGACAACAACGGTTGTGAGGCTATCTTCACTGTTGAGATTGGACAGTCAGGTAATTGTGAAGACTGCGTAGCTCCTGTAATCAACAATACCATCATTGTTCAAGCTTCATGTAGTGAGGCTAATGGTTCAGCAACCATTATGGTGGCTGATAATCCTGCGAACTACACATATACTTGGATTCCAAATATTGGTACTTCGAATGCAACTGGAAATGTAAGAGAAGATCTTACATCTGGTATGTATGAGGTGATTATTACTGATCCTGCATTCGATGATTGCTTCACAAAAGTGACTTTTGTTGTACCGAATATCAACGGTCCTTCAGTAGACGATATCATAGTTGATAATGCTACTTGTAATTCAAACAATGGCTCGGCTACTTTACTTCCAAGTTCGTTGATGTATATGTGGTCACATGACAACTTTATTGGAAACACAAGATCTGATCTTGCACCAGGTAATTATGAAGTTGCAGTTATGGATATTAATAATCCTGAGTGTCCTTCTATTATTACTGTGGTTATCGGATCTGATTCTGACTTTATTGCAATTGCAAATATTCTAGCATTACCAGATTGTGGTATTTCTAACGGTGAGGTTACTATCAACGTAACATCTAATGGTTCTGGAGACTACTCTTATAGCTGGAGTGATGGTTCTACTAGCAAAACAAGATCTGATCTTGTAGGTGGTATGTATCTAGTCATAGTTACTGATAACACGACAGGTTGTTCTACTGAAGTAATGTTTATGCTTATTGATAATATAGCTAGTGCAACGGTATCTGTTTCTAATGGTAGCGTAAGCTGCTCAGGATCTACAGATGGTTTAGTTGACATTAATATTGATTTAGCAGCTGACTTTGTGTTACCCGTTAACCAATTAATCACTAATGAAGCTGGCTTTACATTTACGAATGGTAATCTACCTGCCGGGAATTACTGCGTAATGATTACTGATGGTAATGGCTGCGTTGCTGGTGAAGGTTGTTTTGAGGTTTCATCGCCAGATGCAATCAGTCTTGATGTGGTTACTACAGATATGACTTGCTCAAGTGGAGGTTCTATTACTATACTTACCAATGGAGGTTCTGCACCTTATTCTTATGATTGGGCAGATTTACCAAGTACAAGCAATATAGAAGATAGAATGGATCTAGATGCTGGAGCTTACAGTGTTACTGTAACCGATGCAGAAGGATGTACTACTAATCTTGACAATATTACTATCGTTGACGATTGCACTGTTGGTTGTGTTCAACCTGAAGTAATGGTTGATGTTGTTCCTTCTTCATGTGGAGGATTTACGGGTGAGATATTACTTACTGTAAATGGTAACGAAAGCGATTTCAACTACGCTTGGACTAATAATGTGAGTACAGGAGTGAATGCTTCAGGTTTAGGATTTGGAGCTTATCAGGTAACAGTATCAGTTGTTGGTGATGTTAACTGTAGCACAGAGCTTATGATTATGGTTCCAAATAGTGATGGTCCACAAGTTGCTGTAAATTCTGTTACAAATGCAGATTGCAACATGGGAGGTGCTGCTTCACTATCACCTGAGACTTTGAACTTCAATTGGAGCGATGGTGGTAACGGAGCGTCTAGAGATAATTTGATGCCTGGTACATATGCAATTACTGCAACTGACTTAGGTACAAATTGTGCAAACGTAATCTCTCTAGTGATCGGCAATGATTGTAACACGGACTGTAATGATACACCAGCTGTATCTATATCAGGAGTAGATGCTTCTTGTGGAAGTGCAGACGGATCTGCTGTTGTTATATTGACAAGTGGTTCTTCTCAATATATGTATACATGGACCAACGGTGTTAGTTCCACAGAGACTGCAACAGGTTTAGCAGCTGGTGAATATAGCGTTACAGTGGTGGACATTAACAACCCATCTTGTAGAGCAGTTGCTACAGTCATGATTAATGACTCAGGTGCTACACCAATAACAATCGCAAGCAACGTTTCAGCTTCATGCAATAATGCAGATGGTATGGTTACATTATCTCCAGCTGATTTAGATTATCAGTGGAGCGACAACCAATCAGGTGCGGTTCGTAGTGATCTTACAGCTGGTACGTATACAGTTATGGGTACGAATGCAGACGGTTGTGTTGCTACGATCTCAGTAGTTGTTACTGAAGATTGTGGAGGATGTAATACACCAACGGTTATTGCTACGATTACAAATTCAAACTGTGGTTCTGCTGACGGTACTATAGCTCTTGTTGCAAATACAGATGTTACATACACATGGACACCAAATGTAAGTACATCAAACATTGCTTCTAACTTAGTGGCAGGTCCTTACGAAGTATTAGTTGCTGATGTGAACGATGCAAATTGTAATGATACATTCACTTTCGTTATTGCTAATGAAGATGGACCACAGATAGCTATTGCTAGTCTATCTGGTGCTGATTGTAACATCGGAGGTACTGTTTCTCTTGAACCGGCTGATGCTTCATTCATATGGAGTGATTCTGATACAAACTCAATGAGAACGGATCTTGATGCTGGTACCTACAATGTTACTGCTACGGATGCTAATGGATGTTTTAATAGTCTTGAAGTTATCATACCTGATAATTGTGATTCGACATCTTGTGTAAATCCAGTAGCTACTATATCACTTGTAGATGCAACTTGTGGTAATGCTGATGGAAGCATTTCGCTAGTGACAGATAGAGACGTAGTATTCACATGGTCTCCTGCTGTTAGTGATTCAGCATCGGCTAATAATATCACCGCAGGATTGTACAGTGTTACTATTGCTGATGTAAATGATCTTTCATGTTCTTCTACATTAAGCATTATGCTTACTAATAGTGATGGACCTACTGCTCAAATCGGAAGTGTCGTAAACGAAACTTGTGATGCGCTTGGTTCAGCTACACTGACTGGTAATGCTGGATACTCATATACTTGGTTTGATGGCATGATCACGGATACTAGAAATGATCTAGTAGCGGGTGATTATGTAGTTACAGTTGCTGATGCAAACGGATGTGTAAATATGATTCAACTCACGATCGCTGATGATTGTGTAGTTACTCCTTGTACAGCACCAGATGTAACGGCTAGTTTGACTGAAAGTACTTGTGGCAACTCAGACGGTGAGATCGTGTTGACTCAGCTTACAGATGTTATTTATACATGGACACCTAATGTAAGTACTACGAATACTGCGACAGGAATAGAGGCTGGCATTTATAGCGTAGTTGTTACTGATATCAATGATGCTACTTGTAGCACGACATTAGATATTGTATTGACTAATAGTGATGGACCAGTTGTTACTGTTTTATCTACTTCAAATGCAGATTGCAATATGGGTGGTTCTGCCATTCTTGGACCTGACACTTTCACCTACAATTGGGCTGATGGTTTCATGGGTAATCAAAGAACAGATCTTCCAGCAGGTACGTATACAGGTTTCGCTACAGATGACAATGGATGTACAAACGATTTCATGGTAATCATTGGAGATGATTGTGATCCTACTATTTGTAATGCGCCAGTTCTTACTGCAACGGTTACAGATGCAACATGTGGAAATGATGATGGTGCGATTAGCATCATGGTTGCGGGTAACACAGACGTTACATTCTCATGGACACCTACTCTGAGTACAGACAGTAACTTGGATAATATCCCTGCAGGATTATACACAGTGATTGCTACTGATGTGAACGATGCTACTTGCTTCTCTGAATTAGTTGTTGTTGTAACTAACTCCGACGGACCACTTGCTTCTATTATAGAACAGGCCAATGCAACTTGTGATTCACTTGGATCAGTTGTACTTGGACCAGATACACTTACTTACACTTGGGCAGATAACACAGTTGATAATATTAGAACCGACTTAGCTGCTGGGGCATATGCAGTTACAGTATCTGATGGATCTAATTGTACGAACCTTTTACAGGTGATCATCGGTGATGATTGTATAGTTGTTCCACCAGTCGATTGCGATGCAGTAGCGGGTGCATTGGACATCGATTTAAGTCCTGTATGTTTAGCTGATACTACTGTGATTATATCTGCTACTGCCATAGGCAACGAAGTTGTACCAGCAGGTTACTCATCAATTTATGTGTTGACTACTGGTAACGATCTTGTAATATCTCAAGTGAACACTACACCAGAATTTGTTGTAGATAGCTTGGGTATATACAGAATACACAACTTAGTATTCGATGCCAATACATTGGATCTTAACCTTGTTGATCTTGGAGTTACGACTGCTAGTGAAGTGAATGCGCTTCTTGTTCAAGGTGGAGGTACTATATGTGCTTCACTTGATCTCCTTGGAGCATCTACTCTAGTATACGATTGTGGATCTTGCGAAGCAAGAGCTGGTTCATTGACACTTGCTGTTGATCCTGTGCTTTGCATCGACTCGACTACGATTACTGTAGATATCAGAGCGACTGTTGATGGTAACCAAGTTGTTCCTGCTGGATTCGAATTGGCTTACATCTTGACATCGACCAATTCGTTCTTTGTTGAAGATATCAATGACTCTCCAGACTTTACAATTGACGCTGACTTAGGTGTATATACTATTCATGCTTTCGTTTACGATACGACTGTATTCAACTTGGATACATTTGATATCTCAGGCAGTACTCAGGTATTTGAATTGAATAGCATGTTGCTACAAGGTGGAGGAACTATTTGTGGTGAGCTTGACTTAGGTGGAGCTATGGTTACACTTGAAAACTGTACTACGAATCCTACTAGTCCTTGTACTGTAGAACTTATCGCAGATGATGTGGTTAATCTTGTTACGGATGATTGCGACTTAGGTACAAACTATTGTGTTCCGATGGCATTCATGGATATCATGACTGGATATAATCTGACCATCAATGGTGATACAATCACTCAGTTTACGGGTTGTGATTTTGATTCGATCTATAGCTACGCTTATTTTGATTTAGTTGTTGATACGCTTGACGGTCCATACGAAGTAGTTGGATGGACAGTGAATGATACGACCTTCACAGGTATCGTAAATGACTTCGCTGAGCTTACAGACTCTATGAATGTTTGGGATCCTGCAGGTCTTTGGATACAGGACTCTACGTCTATGCTTATTTCAGGTGGCCTTCAAGGAAATATATACAGTGATCTTGTACTTAGAGATACAATTAAGAATGCTACGAATACACTTAAAATGCGTACTGTAGCGATTCCTAACGGAACTTCAATCGAAGTTAACCAAGGTCAGAATTTACTTGTGATCACGGACCAATCGACTGGATGTGTTGATTCAGTTATGATCAATGTTTCTTGTAATCTACCAACTCCAATTTCTGGTGATACTATTTACCAAGAAGTTGTGATCGGAGAGTTAGATATAGTATGTATTGACTTTGATTCATTATCCACCATTGAGACATTTATCAATGATTGTGATGGTAACGCAAGTCTAGCTGTTGACTTCATGATTATCGATAGTACCACTTGCGTACAGTTTACAGGTGAAGCTATTGGATTAGATACTGCTTGCTTGATAGCTTGCGATGAACTTGGGGTTTGCGATACTACTATTCTTATCGTGGAAGTTGTTGAGCAACCTACCAACGATCTTGACATAGTGATAGAGGTAAATTCTGATAGTGTTTATTGCTTAGACGTTACACTTCCTGGTATGATTGATACGATTTACAATGCTTGCCCAGAAAATTCAGACGGCAATGCTGCCTTCATACTAGATACAACGGAATGTATTGCTATCATTGGAATGACTGAAGGTGTAGATACTGCCTGTATAGTTGTTTGCTCAGGTAATGTCTGTGATACAGTCAATGTGACGGTTACAGTTATTCCTGAAGGAGGCTTCCTTGGACCTATTGCCGTCAACAATGATACTATGACAATTGTCAATACGCCAGTTACGATCAATGTAATCACGAATGACACACTCAACGGAGAGCAAGGAACTATTGAGATTCTTGATGATCCGATGAATGGTACCGCTACTGTTACTATCGACAACGAGATTATTTATAACCCAGATCCTTCATTCTGTGGTTCGATAGATTCGTTTACATATGTTCTGACCACTTCAGGTGGCACAGATACCGCTACAGTTACAGTCAATGTGCTTTGCGAAGAGCTGACTGTATTCAACGGTTTCTCTCCAAACGGTGATGATATCAATGACGTATTTACCATCTTGGGTATTGAAAGATTCCCAGACGCTAGAGTATATGTTTACAACAGATGGGGTAATCAAGTTTACTTTAAGAATGGTGGTTATCTGAACGAAAGTGGGATTGCATTCGATGGCACATGGGAAGGCAATAGTCTTCCAGACGGTACTTACTTCTATATGATTGATACGAATGACGGCGAAAAGCTTACTGGATATGTAGAGATACATAGATAACAACTAGCTTTTCCTAGAAATACTAAAAGGTCCACTTCATTTGAGGTGGGCCTTTTTTATTGATAACCTTGACGATATCTTAGTCATATATTTTAAAAATGATCGATGTTTATTTCGTCGATTTCTTTGGGGGCTGCCACACAAGCAGCACATTGCCATTTAGCCGCTTGTATGGCCGCTATGTTCCGTAGCTCGCTATTCGCTCGGTGCTTCGCACTGTCTCCTTCGTCGCCACTCCTGCACAGCGCTAGCCCTATACTCAGAGGATTTTTCCAAATTAAAAATACTTGTATATGATACGCTTACCTAGAAAACATATTGGACAAAAAACTAATATAGGTATTCAATTATAATATATATATTTTGGCAATGTGTACTCATATTGGTTAAATCAATAATGATGAACCTACCATGTTGATGGTATTTATGTCATAATATGTAGCCAATTAGTGCTATTTTAATGGTTTTGGTACAAATCTTGGCTCTTAGTCTAATGTTGGCGTATGACTTGACACTTGAATTAAACTAGCTTAAAGCCTAATTTGCATTGAGTTTCAAGGATTAACGTCTAAATAACTCCTACTTCCAAATGAAAACATTCTACATAAACGTGTAGAAGCCAGCTCAATAGAGCGAACAATACTACTCAAACATACATTTACCTCCCGTTTTATTAGAATTCATTCATAGAATGAAACACCTACTTTGATTTATTCCCCCACGGAATATCATTAGATAATTATTTTTTAAAGTTTAAATTATAAACATGTCACAACGTCATTTTAAAATTGGAAAGGCATTTAGTATTAATACTAAGTCCATTTCTTTTTTAGCATTATTTCTTGGAATAATAATGATCAGCTTTTCTTTTAGAGCTGTTGATTCAATTCCATCTAGTGAAGCTTTACTTTCAGAAACTCCTACCACTACGGAGAATTATTTTGTACAGGAAGAAATTCCTGGCAAATACAAAATGATTAAAGCCGTAATAAGTGGTGATGAGATTATTCTTCGTCCAGATCGAATAGAACTTCTATTCAAAAAATCTCAGATTGAAGAAAGCTCTTACTTGATATTTGAAGATGCGAATACAAATTCGCAACCAGTAGGGATTAATGTTATTGAAAAATCAATGAAACCTATATTGAATAAAGCCATGGCACGAGTGCTTAATGCTTCTTCAATGACGGTGACCAAATTTGAAAAGGTTAAGTATTCAGATTTGTACAAAGGTGTTGATTTAGAATTGACTATTGGACCTGACGGAATTAACGCTGACGTTGTTGCTATTGATATGGTCAATGCTTCTAAATTTAAAATGTCTGTATTAGCTAATACGGAAGTTTCAAATAATAGCGGTGACCTTAAATTTAAGCATAAAACGAACAATACTAACATGACGATCAAGTCAAAAAATAAGAATCTAAATTTTAATTCAAACAAAGTACAATTTTCAGAAACTACCAATGCTCCTGGAAATTTAAATTTTGATATCATTTTAAAATAAACTTTAATAATGAAAAGTAATTTTTACTCAATCAAATTTATATTTGCATCGATAATCGGACTATTTCTGTTATCGACTGTAGATATTCACGCCCAGACAGCAATCACGCAGACTAATGGATCTAGTCCAATACTCAGGGTGTCAGGGGTTAACTATCAGGCTTATTGTGTTGAATACACGAATGGTGCCCCAGTTAGTGGCCATGGCTACAATTGGGATACAACACCTGAAGACATCACTAATGTGAATATAACAGCTTGTCTCAATGGTGTAAATGACTATGGAGTTGCCGCAGTTCAAGCTGCAATTTGGTATTATACTGATAATGTACAGCCTAGCTCAAATTCTGTAACTTGGCAAGTCATTAATAGGGTGGAAAACGGTACTTATCAACCGTCTTGTGCTTCTGAATGGTATCCTAATGATGTTATTTACCAGGATCTTATGACTGGAGATGATCCTCATTGCGTCGGTGGTAATTGCACAGTTGAACTTACTATAAGAAACAACGGATGTTGTGAAGTAGGAATTTATCTTTGGAAAGCTAACGGCGATGATTTCATTAGAAATCTAGGCCCAGGTCAACAATTCAAACTAAATGGTCTTGACGGTTCTAAGTATAGAGCAGTTGCTAGAGATTGGGAACCTTCAGTCTATGATGAGCACTTTATGATAAACGGTTGCCACGATCAAACATGGAATTTCTCTCCAAATTTTTGTGACAAATCTGTTGAGGTCGTAAATAATGGCTGTTGTACAATTGATGCTTATCACTGGGTAGATGGCGGAGATGTTTTATTGGGTACTATTAATGCAGGACAGAGAATAACAGTTCTCATACCTTCAGGTGATAAGATTAGAGTTAGAGATCAAAATAGCCCTTGGAATAACCTAATTTTTGATGAACATTATATGGTGCCTAATGGATGTGGACCATTTTCATTTTCAGTAAATCCTGAGTTCTGTGCAGAAATTATTTGCCCAACAGATGTGACTATTGATTGTGTAGAATCTATTAATCCTAGTAACACTGGTAATCCAACTACAACTTGTGGAAATAATCCGATATCTTACAATGACGAAGTTTCAGGTGACTGTCCTAAGATTATTACAAGAACTTGGACTCTTGATGGAGTTACAGGTGGTGGAACTAATACGTCTTGTGCTGATGAAGCATTACTTGTTTACACAATGGAGCAATGTAATAATGACAATAATTTTAATTCTATGGGTGAATTTACACCTACTTACCAAAATGATGGGAACTGTTCTCATATTTCAGCCTCTCATCTTTCAACTCTTTCTGGAACTCATTCATGTGTGTCTGGTGCAGTTGGAAGTAAAGCATTTTGTATTGATGCAGAAGATGAATGTTGGTGGAATGATGATACTAATGGTACCGATGATGATGATGATAAATTGAGATTTACCGTAGATGTCTCTGCATCTGCTGCTAATCCATTTGAATTAACTAGACTTTCTTTCTATGAAAAGGCACCCTTAACCGTTGAATGGGATAATAACTCAAATAATGATTACCCAACTAAGTATGGTGTTAGAATTCTTGCAAATGGCAATGAAGTATTCTTTCAAGATGAAATTAGTACTACAAATGATTGGACTTTAGAAACTTTCAATTTTAATAATATTACAGTTACGAGTAATACTACTTTTACTTTTGAATTACTCGGATACTGTAAAGCACATAATTATAATAATGGAGGTTATGAGTTATGGGATTTAGATCAAATTAGTCTATTTGGAGGTTGTTGTACAACAACATCGAATCCAGGACAAGGCGTTAGTTGTACTCAAACCATTACAATTAATGACGATACAGCTCCAACCTTACAAGGTATTCCTTCTAATTTGACTGTAGAATGTGATAATCTTCCTGCTGCATCTAATGTTACAGCAAGCGATGATTGTTCTAACCCAAATGTAGATTTTAATGAAGATTCTACAAAAGGAACAAATCCAGGTAACTGTGATTTCTATGAGTATGTTATCACAAGAACTTGGACTGCTACTGATGATTGCGGTAATACTTCTAGTTCTTCAAGAACCATTACTGTTGAAGATAACTCTGCTCCATCAATTTCAACTACAGCTTCAAATCAGGTTGTAGAATGTGATGGATTAGGAAATAATATTGCATTACAAAATTGGTTAGATTCTAATGGTGGTGCAGTCGCAAATGATAACTGTAGTGATTTTACTTGGACAAATAATTATCCTGGTAATTTATCAAATGAGTGCGGTGAAACAGGAGATGTTACTGTGACTTTCACCGCTACGGATGTTTGCGGAAATTCAAGCACAACTACTGCATCCTTTACAATCGAAGATACTGAGGGGCCAGCTATCACAGCTGCAAATCAAGCTGATGATTTAACTGTAGAATGTGATGGATTAGGAAATACTGCTGACTTAGATGAATGGTTAGCTTCAAATGGTGGATCTAGTGCTTCAGATGTTTGTGGTGGATTCGAATGGTCGAATGATTTCGATGCGTTAAACAATGAATGTTGTGAAACTGGTGATGTTACTGTTAATTTTACTGCTACTGATGATTGTGGAAATTCTACTGTAACCACAGCTACTTTCACTATTGAGGATACTACTCCTCCTGTACCTGTTTGTCAAGATATTACAGTACAAATAATAGACACAGATTCTCACACAGTTACTATTACTCCTGACATGATTGAGAATGGTAGTACAGATGCTTGTTGTGATGATCAATTGACTTATGAATTGAGTCAATCAACTTTTGCTTTTGAAGATGTTGGTGTGAATCCTATCACACTTACCGTTACAGATGCTTGTGGAAATGTAGAATCTTGTCAAGCAAATGTTACGGTTGTTTGTTACGATTTAGCATTGACTAAGACTTTAGCTGCTGGTCAAGATGAAATCATCTTTCCAGAAGAGGAAGTTACTTTTACAATCACAGTTTTAAATCAAGGAACTATCGAAGCAAATAGCATCGTAGTTACTGATTATATACCAGCAGGATTGACATTGAATGATTCTGATTGGACTTTGTCTGGTAATACAGCTACATATAGTGTTCCTGGTGCACTTCTTCCAGGTCAGTCTACTACTGTAGATATCACCTTCACCGCAGATACAGAATTGACTAATGATCAACAAATCATAAATAGAGCTGAAATTTCTTCTTCCGATGCTCCAGCTCCTTTTGTACCAGTTGATGAAGATTCAACAGCGGATAACAATGAAGGAAATGATGCTGGTGGAGATGTAAATACAAATACGGATGATTCAGTTAACAACGAAGGTGGTGATGAAGATGATTCAGATCCAGAAGATGTTATTGTTAATACTATGAGTATTGGTTCTACAGTATTTATTGATAACAATAATAACGGTCTTCAAGACTTAGGTGATGATGACTTCGGTATCGAAGGTGTTACACTTGAGTTATGGAGAGATGGTGCTTTAGTTGCAACTACTACTACTGACGCTAATGGTGACTACCTTTTTGATAATTTAGCACCAGGTAACTACATAGTAGAAATAAAGGAAGAGGATAACTTTGGAGACGGTAACCCACTTGCTGAATTGCACTTATCTTCTGAACCAACTGATAATGCTGATAATCAGCAAGATGGTGATGATAACGGTATGCAAGATGGTGGTTCTGGAACAGAAGTTAAGTCTCCTGTTATAGTTCTAAGCCCTAACGATGAGCCTACAAATGAATCAGCTCAAGGAGGTGATCAAGATGCAGGTAATGATGACAACGGTGATATGACTGTTGATTTTGGTTTTGTTCCTGAGTTTAGCATTGGTTCTAATGTATTTGTTGATGCAAATAACAATGGAACAAGAGATGCTGGAGAAGAAGGAATTGAAGGAATACTTGTTGAGATTTTCAGTGTTGGACCTGATGGTATCGCTGAAAATGGCGATGATGTAAAGGTTGGTGAAGATACTACTGATGCTAACGGTGATTACTTTGTAGGTTGGTTAAAGCCTGGTGATTACTATGGTAAGATCATGGATGTTTCTGATGACTATCCTGTATCAAGTACAAATATTGCTTCATCTACTGATCCTAATAACGACACAGATGGTGATGACAATGGTTTGCAGCCTGATGGTAGAGGAGCTGGTGTATGGTCAAACGTAATTACGCTTTCTGCTAATGACGAACCAACAAATGAACCAGGTTCTGGAGGAGATCAGGATGATGCTCTTGATGATGATAATGGTAACATGACTCTTGATTTCGGATTTATCCCACAATTAAGTATCGGTTCTAATGTATTTGTAGATGCAAATGACAACGGAATCAGAGATGCTGGGGAAGATGGAATCGAAGGAATTCTTGTAGAGATATTCAACACAGGTGCTGATGGTATCGCAGAAAATGCTGATGATGAGTTAGTAGGTTCTGATGTTACTGATGCTAATGGTGACTATTTTGTGGATGGTCTTTTAGAAGGCGATTACTACGCTAAGATTATGGATGTATCTGATGATTATCCTAAATCTAGTTCAGATATCGCTTCATCTACTGATCCAAATAATAATACTGATGGTGATGATAACGGTTTACAACCTGATGGCAGCGGTGCTGGTGTCTGGTCAAACGTTATTACGCTAACTGTAAATGATGAGCCAACTAATGAAGCTGGTTCTGGAGGAGATCAAGATAATCTTGATGATAATAATGGTAACATGACACTTGATTTTGGATTTGCTCCACAGTTAAGTATCGGATCAAACGTATTTTATGATGCGAACGATAATGGGACTAGAGATGCTAATGAAGAGGGTATTGAAGGTGTAACTGTTGAAGTATTTAATACAGGTGCAGATGGTATCGCTGAAAATGCTGATGATGAATTAGTAGGTTCAGATGTTACTGATGCTAATGGTGACTACTTCGTTGACGGTCTTCTTGAAGGTGACTTCTATGTGAAGATTATGGACGTTGATGAAGATTATCCATTAAGTAGTGGTGATACAGCTACTACTGCTGATCCAAACAATGACGTTGATGGTGATGACAATGGTCTTCAACCTGATGGTTCAGGGGCTGGTGTCTGGTCTAATGTTATTACTCTTACTATTAACGATGAGCCAACAAATGAAGCTGGTTCTGGAGGAGATCAAGACGCTTCAGATGATGATAATGGTAATATGACTGTTGATTTTGGTTTCAGACCAGAATTAAGTATTGGTTCAAATGTCTATTCTGATACAAATAACAATGGTACAAGAGATGCAGGAGAAGACGGAATCGAAGGTGTACTTGTTGAGATATTTAGTGTTGGCCCTGATGGCATCGCTGAAAACGGTGATGACGTTAAGGTTGGAGAAGATGTAACTGATGCAAACGGTGATTACTTCGTTGGTGGTCTTCTTGAAGGAGATTATTATGGTGTTATCAATACTGTTGATGCTGATAATCCAACAAGTAGTACGAATATCGCTTCATCTACTGATCCTAACAATGATACAGATGGTGACGACAATGGTTTACAAACTGATGGCTCAGGTGCTGGAGTTTGGTCAAACGTTGTAACACTATCTATCAATGATGAGCCAACAAATGAAGCTGGCTCGGGTGGAGATCAAGATGTAGCCGATGATAACAATGGAAATATGACATTGGACTTCGGTTTCAACAGATTTGATTTAGCTTTAAACAAAGTTTTAAATGCTAGCGAAGACGGTAGAGTATACCCAGGTGAAGATATCACTTTTGATATCACAGTATTTAATCAAGGTAATGTAGATGCATATAATGTATTAGTTACTGATTATATACCTGCAGGTCTTACACTTAATGATGGTGCTTGGACACAAAGTGGTTCTAATGCCACTGCTACCATTGCAGGTCCTATTGCTGCTGGTACAAGTGAGACTATTTCTATCACTTTAACAGTATCAACTACTGACGCTGGTGATTTAGTAAATAGTGCTGAGATAACTTCAGCTGAAGATGTTAACGGTAACAATCCAGAAGATGTTGATTCAGATGCAGATGCAGATGATAGCAATGATGCTGGTGGGGAAGTTAATGGTCCTACTGACGATACAGTTAACAATGAAAATGGTGATGAAGATGATCAGGATCCAGAAGATATCACTGTTGAAATCTTTGACCTTGCTTTGATTAAAACATTAAGCGTAGGTGAAGATGACAGAGTTTATCCTGGTGAGACAGTAACTTTTGATATAACTGTTACTAACCAAGGAACTGTTCCTGCTCAAAATATTGTGATTGAAGATTATGCGCCAGCTGGGCTTACGGCTACTGGTTCAACAACGCTTACAATTACTGGCCCATTAGCCGCTGGTGATTCTGAAACTGTAACGATTGAGTTCACAGCTGATCCTGCTACAACTGGAGGACAGTTGATCAACGTTGCTGAAATTGCTTCTGCACAAGATGAGTTAGGTGACAATCCAACTGATTTGGATTCTACACCTGATTCTGATCCAGGTAATGATGCTGGAGGAGAAGTTAATAGTCCTACTGATGATACGGTAGATAATGAAGGTGGCGATGAAGATGATTCAGATCCTGAAGATGTATTCCTTGAAATCTTTGACCTTGCTTTAGTGAAGACTTTAGCTGCGGGTGAAGATGCAAGAGTATATCCTGGTGAAACGATCACTTTCGATATCGAAGTTATTAACCAAGGTACTGTTCCTGCTTCAAATATTGTAGTTGAAGATTTTGGTGCGCCTGGTTTGACAAATAATGGTTCTTCTACAATTACTATAGCTGGTCCTCTTGCGGCTGGTGATAGTGAGACTGTACAAGTTACTTTTACTGTTGATGCAGATGCAGCAGCAGGTATCTCTACTAACATTGCTGAAATTCAATCTTCTGAAGATGATTTAGGTGAATCTCCTAATGATAATGATTCAACTGAAGATTCAGATCCTAATAACGATCCAACTGAAGATAATGCAGTAAATGGTGAGAATGGAGATGAAGATGATAATGATCCTGAGGATATAGATATTCAAATATTTGATTTAGCGCTAAGAAAGACTTTAGCTGCTGGAGAAGATGCAAGAGTATATCCTGGTGAAACAGTAACATTTACTATCGAGGTATTTAACCAAGGTACAGTTGCTGCTTCTAATATTGTTATTGAAGATTATGTACCAGCAGGTTTAACTGCAAATGGTGCTACAACTTTAACTATTGCTGGACCACTTGCTCCTGGAGAAAGTGAGTCTGTTGATATTTCATTTGTTGTATCTACTACAGATGCTGGATCTTTAGTGAATGGTGCTGAAATCCAAAGTGCTGAAGATGATTTAGGAGAAAATCCTGAAGATCTAGATTCTACACCTGACGGTGACGATTCTAATGATCCAACTGAAGATAATGCTATCGATGGTGAAAACGGAGACGAAGATGATGATGATATCGAAGAGATTGATGTTGAAGTCTTTGATCTTGCTCTTGCAAAAACTTTGAGTGCAGGTAGTGACGATAGAATTTATCCTGGCGAAACAGTTTCTTTTGACATCACTGTTACAAATCAGGGAACAGTATCAGCTCAAAATATTGTAGTTGAAGATTATGCTCCTGCAGGACTTACTGCAACTGGTGCAACTACGCTTACTATCCCTGGACCATTGGCTCCTGGTGCATCTGAGGTTTTAACTATCGAGTTTACTGCTGATCCAAGTACTACTGGTGGTCAGTTAATCAACGTAGCTGAAATTGCATCTGCAGAGGATGAGTTAGGTGACAATCCAACAGATTTGGATTCAACACCAGATTCTGATCCTAACAATGATGCAGGTGGTGAAGTGAATGGTGCTACAGATGATACTATTGATAATGAAGGTGGAGATGAAGATGATTCTGATCCAGAAGATGTATTCCTTGAAATCTTTGATCTTGCTTTAGTAAAGACTTTAGCTGCAGGTGAGGATGCAAGAGTATATCCTGGTGAAACAATTACTTTTGATATTGAGGTGATCAATCAAGGAACAGTACCAACTTCAAATATTGTTGTTGAAGACTTTGGTGTTGCTGGATTGACTAATAATGGTTCTTCAACTATCACTATTGCTGGCCCTATTGCGGCTGGAGCAAGTGAAATAGTTCAAGTAACATTTACTGTAGATACTGATGCAGCTGCAGGTATCTCAACTAACATTGCAGAGATTCAGTCAGCAGAAGATGATCTAGGAGAAAATCCTGAAGATAATGACTCAACACCTGACTCTGATCCTAATAATGATCCAACAGAAGATAATGCTGTTGATAATGAAAACGGAGATGAAGATGATAATGATCCAGAGGATGTAGATATTCAAATTTTTGATCTTGCACTAAGAAAGACCTTAGCTGCTGGTGAAGATGCAAGAGTATATCCTGGTGAAACAGTAACATTTACAATCGAGGTGTTTAACCAAGGTTCTGTTGCTGCATCAAATATTGTTATAGAAGATTATGTACCTGCTGGTTTAACAGCAAATGGAGCTACAACATTAACTATTGCTGGACCAATTGCTCCTGGAGCAAGTGAGTCTGTTGATATTTCATTTGTTGTATCTACTACAGATGCTGGAACATTAGAGAATGGCGCTGAGATTCAAAGTGCAGAAGATGATTTAGGAGAAAATCCTGAAGATCTTGATTCTACACCTGACGGTGACGATTCTAATGATCCAACTGAAGATAATGCTATCGATGGTGAAAACGGAGACGAAGATGATGATGATATCGAGCCAATCGAGGTGGAGATATTTGATTTAGCTTCAAATATTACATTAGCACCAGGAGAAGATGATAGAGTATATCCAGGTGAGACTGTTTCTTTCAAAGTAACAGTATTCAACCAAGGAACTGTATCAGCAGAGAATATTGATGTAACGTTGATGATTCCTGCAGGTCTTGAGTCTGTTGACGGTATCGCAAACATGGGTACGATCAATTTCGCTGGTCCATTGGCACCAGGTGAAATGACTATGCAGATTTTAGAGTTTGTTGTTTCTGACGACATTACTTCAGCTGGTGAGTTAATCATTAAAGAGGAAATTTCTTCTGCTCAAGATGAGTTAGGAGATAATCCAACTGATATTGATTCTACGCCAGATGCTGACTTTACGAATGATGCAGGTGGTGTTGTTGATTCTAATACAGATGATACAGTAGATAATGAGAATGGAGATGAAGATGATAACGATCCTGAAAATGTGTTCGTTGAAATCTTTGATCTTGCTTTGATCAAGACTTTATCTGCTGGAGAAGACGCTAGAGTTTATCCAGGTGAAACTGTTTCTTTTGATATCACTGTTACAAACCAAGGTTCTGTTCCAGCTTCTGATATCTTAATTACGGATTATGTGCCTGCAGGTTTGACTGCTAACGGTCCTTCAGTATTTACAATTGCTGGTCCATTAGCTCCAGGTGCAAGTGAAGTATTAAGTATCGAATTTACTGTAGATGCTGCCACTACTGGTGGATCTCTTGTAAATAGAGCTGAAATAACTGACTACAGAGATGATTTAGATGAGCAGCCTGAAGATATTGATTCTGTTGCTGATGCTGATGATGCAAATGATACAGAAGTGAATGACGTAATTGACAATACAGGTGGTGACGAAGATGATGCTGATTTAGAAGAATTAGAGTTGGAGATTTTTGATCTTGCTTTAACTAAGAAATTAGCAGGTGGAGAAGATGTAAGAGTATATCCAGGTGAGACAGTAACCTTCACTATCGAAGTTACTAACCAAGGAACAGTACCTGCATCTAACGTAGTTATTGAAGATTATGTGCCAGCAGGATTGACTGCAAATGGAGCAACTAGCTTAACAATAGCTGGACCAATTGCACCAGGAGCAAGCGAGTCTGTTGATATCTCTTTCATAGTATCTACTACAGATGCTGGAACATTAGAGAATGGAGCTGAAATCCAAAGTGCTGAAGATGATTTAGGAGACGATCCTGAAGATAACGATAGTACAGCGGATAATGATCCAGATAATGATCCTACCACTGACGATGCTATCGATGGTGAGAATGGAGATGAAGATGATGCGGATGTAGAAGACGTAGAGGTTGAAGTATTTGACCTAGCATCTACGATTACATTAGCACCAGGAGAAGATGATAGAGTATATCCAGGTGAGACTGTTTCTTTCAAAGTAACAGTATTCAACCAAGGAACTGTATCAGCTGAGAACATCGATGTAACATTGATGATTCCAGATGGCTTAACTTCAGTAGATGGAATAGCTAACATGGGAACTATCAACTTTGCTGGTCCATTGGCACCAGGAGAGATGACAATGCAAATTTTAGAATTTGTAGTTGGTGATGATATCACTACTGCTGGTGAATTAGTAATCAAATCTGAGATTAGTTCAGCTGAAGATGAGTTTGGAGCAAATCCAACTGATATTGATTCTACGCCAGATGCAGACTTTACGAATGATGCAGGTGGTGTTGTTGACACTAATACTGATGATACAATTGACAATGAGAATGGAGATGAAGATGATAATGATCCAGAAAATGTATTTGTTGAAATCTTTGACCTTGCATTGACTAAGAAATTAGCTGCTGGAGAAGATATCAGAGTATATCCTGGTGAGACAGTAACCTTCACAATCGAAGTTACTAACCAGGGATCAGTACCAGCTTCAAACGTAGTTATCGAAGATTATGTGCCAGCAGGATTG
>Ga0209187_1001817_pt1 | contig 22916 bp, 11 predicted proteins | sample BantaG_FD_187430 | JGI IMG/M metagenome (GOLD analysis project Ga0209187, IMG submission 187430) | Marine algal microbial communities from Bantry Bay, Ireland - BantryBay_4 metaG (SPAdes) (version 2) | ecosystem: Host-associated > Algae > Red algae > Unclassified | place: Bantry Bay, Ireland...
CGTTCCGAAAGTAACTTCAAGTCCAGAACCTACACAGTCTGAATCTGTATAGTCTGGTCCCATCACTTCATCTTGAAAAATAAGGATGACATTGAAAGTAGAATCACACCCTGCCGCAGAATTGATAATAGCTATACCAGTTGGATTCGCTTCATTAAAAGTCTGTGTCCCAAAAGTAACTTCAAGCCCAGACCCTGTACAATCTGCATCAGTATAATCAGGACCCATGACTTCATCTTGGAAAGTGAGGATAACGTTGAAAGTAGAATCACATCCAGCTGTAGAATTAATAGTAGCCATACCAGTTGGATTCACCTCATTAAAAGTCTGTGTCCCAAAAGTAACTTCAAGTCCAGAACCAGTACAATCCGCATCGGTATAATCAGGACCCATGACTTCATCTTGAAAAGTAAGGATGACATTAAAAGTAGAATCACATCCAGCTGTAGAATTAATAGTAGCCATACCAGTTGGATTCGCCTCATTAAAAGTCTGTGTCCCAAAAGTAACTTCAAGTCCAGAACCAGTACAATCGGCATCGGTATAATCAGGTCCCATGACTTCATCTTGAAAAGTAAGGACGACATTGAAAGTAGAGTCACATCCCGCAGCGGAATTAATAGTAGCCATACCAGTTGGATTCGACTCATTAAAAGTCTGTGTCCCAAAAGTAACTTCAAGTCCACTACCTGTACAATCAGCATCCGTGTAGTCTGGTCCAGTAACTCCAGCAGAGAAGACAAGATTAACTTGAAAGGTAGAATCACACCCCTCAGTTGTCTGCAAAGTAGCTATACCTGATGGATTGCTCTCGTTGAAAGTATCGCTTCCGAAGGTGACTTCTAATCCTGAGCCAACACATGAGGTTCTAAAAAAGTCATCACCAGTTATACTAGGTGCATAATTGATAGTCACATTGAAAGTGGAGTCGCAGCCTTCAGCAGTTTGAACTGTTGCCATACCATTTGGATTCGCCTCATTAAAAGTTTGACTGCCAAAAGTGATTTCAAAATTTGATCCAGTGCACTCCGTAGTCTCGAAATCCTCTCCGTCTATATCACCAGAAAAAATTAGGTTTACTGAAAAAAGAGAATCACAGCCATTATTCGCAGGGATGCGGGCAGTACCAGAAGTATTACTCGCATCAAAGGTGTCGTCACCAAAAGTGACAGAAAAATTAGAACCCGCACACAAGCTTTGAGTGAATTCAGGACCAGCTTGATTTTCCAGAACAGTCAGTTCAACGGGGACAATCGAGTCGCAACCATTACTTGCTACAAGCCTTCCAAAACCTGTTGGATTGCTTTCATTAAAAGTTTGATCACCTATGTTCAATTCAAACCCATCTCCTTCACAAATCACATTCTCGATAGGTGTAGACATAGATGGAGAAAGAAAATCAATATTCACAATAAGGATACTATCACATCCATTGATAGCAGCATTCTCTATGGTATCCCGCCCCGTAGGATTAGATTCTGTATATATCACAGAATTGATCATGGTATCTTGACTAGCGCAAAGACTAAAACTTACATTGTTGACCGCGTCAGCTATCAATTGTAAGTTGATATTTATGGTGGAGTCGCAGCCATTGAAGGAGGGTACCATTACAGAACCTGTGAGCATATCCTGATGAAAGAATTCACCTCCGATTTCAATTGAATCACCAGGACAAATAGCTTCCGTAAAGTTATTGATTGGAGGTTCTTGCTTGACGATGATCTCCACATTTACTAGACTATCACAACCATCAGCAGAAAAACCTGAAAAGATAACAGTACCCGATAATTTGGATTCATTGAAAGTAGAATCACCTATCATGATATCCTTCCCAGTACATATCGAATCGAAATACATGGATTCAGGTTGATCATAAAAATCTAACAAGATGCTGAATGCCGTGTCGCAGCCAGTTGCCGCTTGCAGAAATTGGGTGTCGGTAGCTCGATCAAAGTTGTAAACTTCACCATTGATGACGACAGAATCAGTTCTGCAAATAGTTTCTGTAAACATTTGTACAGGAGACTGAGAAATAAATATATTGACATTAGACTCTGGCCCACATTCTTCAGGATCAAATGTGACTATCACAATTTCATCTTCAAATCCATTGGGGTCAAAAACACTTCCATTAACACCAACGCCATTCCAAGACCCATCTGGGATATTTATTTCGAGTATTAGATCATCAAGATTTATTTCTGCTTGACCAGGACAAACTAAGGTGTCAGGCATCACCATAACGCTTGCACCTTCCGTGACGACAATATTGATGGATGCAGAATCTGTACAACAATCTAAAGGGTAAAATTCTAATGTGTAAGAGCCCAGTTGATCAGGCTCAAAAGTGCTGTTATTTTCTATATCATTTCCGACCCATCCACCGCTAGGGAAATTCGGGTCCGCTATTTCAGTAAGATCCACTATTTGTCCTAGACAGACTTCAACACTTTGTAGCATCGGTTCTTCACAAACCACCTCGTACGTAAATACCTCAGTGAGCGTAGGGTTACATCCATCAAAAGTTGGTGTAAGCAAACCTTGGATGTAGAAAGTATTTCCACAATCAGCATAGTCTATAAAATTAGAAAATGGATCCAAAGTGGAAGTAAGTGGAGGTAAAGGAATTAGATTTACTGGAGGAGCTTCACAGTTTGTAGCTGCATAAACAAGGTTGCCATTGATGTCCCTATATACGATACCACCTCCAGAACCTGAAGGTATAGTTTCTAAAATAGGGTTGTCCGTATCGTGGGTAATAGTAGATGTAATATTAGGTGCAATGGCGTTGACGCATTCAGGACAGTCGATGGTGATACTTGTTGTTCGTAATCCGTTGCTGGTCCCATTTGAAAATGCACCTCTTTCTCTGCAACAGGTACTCTGACTTACGTACAGGGGAGCACCGTTTGCGCAAAGTGCATCGAAGTTATAAAAGGTACCTGCATCACAAGACGTGAAGATTATATAAACTGCACCAGAAGGGATATCTGTATTGTTTCCTGCAGGAAATACCTGTGTACAGTTAGCACTCAAAAGCAAGTTGTTGATAACTGTTGGACTTGGCTCAGTTACTTGGCAGTTACCACCTGGCGTGATATCGCTATTTAAAAGCATAGCCATCGGATTGTTAGCAAAATTGTTAGAACTTGCATAATCTAAGCTAAGGTCTCCTGTGTTGAAACCACCTCCCGATCCAATCACGACAAATTCATTTTGGGGTTCTACACCATAGATACCGTCAGAACAAGCATCCACCATGATACCCAATAATTCTGGACAAGGCATACAAGGAGCTACTGTAGTTGGATTGGTATTGATATTAGAAGTACCAATAATGTTGTTGGATATGAGATCTACATTATTGTCAGTATCTTGATACCAAGTTATAAAGGAGTTTGGCGGTAATTCAATATCTTGTTCTAGATTGATAGTATAGTTGTCCAATGGACAAAGTATTCCAAAAACATCAAAAGAGCCTGAACAAGCTACTGTTTGTACATTGGTAATTTCAATTTCTTCCTGAGGACATTGTGCCCCTAGATTGATACTGAATAGCACAGTTAGTGCGACAACTAAATAGTTTAAAAGTGTTTTCTCCAATGTTCAATTTTTTGATTGGCTTAGACCAATTTCAAAAGCAGATGATATATCTAATCATGCTACAGTCAAAAAAAAACTTATCTACTAATTCTACCTACATTCTTAATTTCATACGGTCTGGGATGAATTTTTTATAACTTTCAATATCTACTGCTAAGATTCAAACGAAATTACTATGACAAATGGACTAGCGCTGTGCAGTAGTCTCGCCGTAGCTTTTTGCGAAGGAGAGAGACCAAGTACCGATTTTTTATCGGTACGCAGGGCCGATTCCCGTGGTACCACGGGACGAGCTACGAAACATAGCGACACGACTTAGCTTTCCGCGTAGTCGGGTAGGCCCCAAAATATCATCCAAATGTCAGTAATATCATTGAAAAACAGGAATAAAGCATCATTCAAAGTTAATGATATCTGCATTCTAATCCAAGGAACTCGATTACCCAAAAGTTAATTCTTAAATAAGCTAATATTTTGGCTGCATTTGATAATTTTGCAGTTCATATAGCCTAGAAATTTACTGTAGACAAAGAGATAGGATCCTAGGCATTAAATAATTTTTATATGCAACTGAGCGAACAAGAGATTATCAGAAGACAATCCATGGATCAATTGAAGGAATTGGGTGTAGATCCATATCCAGCACCTCGATTTCATGTGAATTTTAAAACTACAGACTATACCACGGAAGATTATAAAAAACAATTGGCTGAATTTTTCAGCGACGTCAAAGGGGTGCCTGGTGATAAGTCTACTGATCTTGTTAACCTGGTGCTTAAAAATAAATTTAAGGCGGCCAACTTGACCGCGGAGGAGACCTTTCAAAGTGACTTTCAATTAGGTGGTACCATCTCTACGGAGGATGGACAGACCTATGAAAATATTGAAGAGTTTTTGGCTACTGCAAGGACGACGGGTGTCAGTACATACGCGAAAGACGAAGATGGTCTTGTTACTATTGGGGGTAGATTTATGGGGCAGCGTGGACCTTTTGCAAAACTGCAAGACGCACATGGACGGATTCAATTGTACATGAAGAAGGGTGCCATCGGCGAGAACGAGGACGAAATCGCGCTGAACGATGCGGTCGTAAAGCAGTTACATATCGGTGATTTTATTGGAGTGACTGGAGAGCTGTTCAGTACACAAACGGGCGAGGTTTCGATCAAGGTGAAGTCATTACGTTTCCTAAGTAAAGCACTGAGAAATCTACCTATCGTAAAGGTGGATAAAGAAGGAAATACGCACGATGCTTTTACCGATCCAGAATTGAGATACAGACAACGCTATGTAGATCTGGTAGTGAATAATGATGTCAAAGCAGTCTTTATGAAGCGGAATAAAATGCTTCGTGCGATGCGTACTTTTTTTGATAATCATGGCTGGATTGAGGTGGAGACACCAATCCTACAGCCGATACACGGTGGGGCATCTGCTAGGCCTTTCGCTACGCATCACAATACCCTCGACATGGAGTTGTACATGCGTATCGCGAATGAATTGTATCTGAAGCGCTTGATCGTTGGAGGCTTCGATGGGGTGTATGAGATCGGGAAGATGTTTCGAAATGAGGGTATGGATCGCACCCACAATCCAGAGTTCACGATGATGGAAATCTACGTGGCCTACAAGGATTATATTTGGATGATGGAGATGGTGGAGAATTGTCTCGCTTATATTGCCAAAGAAGTGAACGGCACGACGAGTGTACAAATCGGAGATAACCTAGTCGAATTTGCGGGACCTTATCGCAGGTTGACGATGTTTGATTCTATCAAAGAATATACGGGTATTGATATTTCGAATATGGACGAAGATGCACTGCGTCAAGTCTGTAAAGATCTGCACATCTCCGTTGATCCAAGTCTAGGCAAGGGTAAGCTGATAGATGAAATATTTGGTGAGAAAGTAGAAGCCAATCTAATACAGCCAACCTATATCACGGATTATCCGATCGAGATGAGTCCGCTGGCTAAAAAGCATAGATCCAAAGAAGGACTGGTGGAAAGGTTTGAACTATTTGTGAATGGAAAAGAGTTGGCCAATGCTTACTCCGAGCTCAATGATCCAATCGATCAGAGACAACGATTTGAAGATCAGCTAAAATTGGCGCAAAGAGGAGATGATGAAGCTATGGTGTTGGATGAAGACTTTATCCGTGCTTTGGAGTACGGTATGCCGCCCACATCAGGTTTGGGCATAGGAATGGATCGTCTTTGCATGCATTTGACCAACAATAGCTCTATCCAAGAAGTGATCTTCTTCCCACAGATGAAGGCAGAAAATAAGATGGATGCAGTAGAATCAGAGTCTTAAAACGGTAGATGCATCATTTAGATGGTCACCTTTCTCTATTCTTGCGTCAAAATCTATATATTAGCATAAATTTTAATGTACCCATGCGGCGTGTGATTTTGTCTTGTTTTCTAGCTATTGTTTCTTGTGTAGCCTTATTTGCTAGCAGTGTAGAGATCCCTATCACTATACAAATAGACTATGCCACCTCCAATGCTTTATATATTCAAAAGGCGCATCTTGATGATGCTCAGTTATCCACTACGCATCGCATAGATCTGACCAATGGATACGCCCGATTTGTCTATCAGGTGAACCAGGGAGAATTCATTGATTTGGTGTACAATGGTTATACCATTCCAATGTATTTGGATCAGACCTCTGCTCCGACTATAGCACTCGATGCTCGCAATATCGCAAAGACTTTGAAATTTTCAGGTAAAGGTGCTGCAGATAATAATCTTATTGCAGATTACTATAGAGCCTTGGGTGGGACAGGTAAGGTCACTAAAGACTGTGCTTACCTCAATATTTATTTTGATCAATCTGCAGATGGTATAGCAAATACTTCTGATGCTACGGCGTATGCCCAAGCAATCAATGCCACCTATCAACGTCAAGTTAATAGCTTATCCTCTCATCAGTCGAGTAGCCAGCGAAAGGTGTATGACTTCTACACCAAGAAGGCATTGTATGATAAAGAAGCTGACAAGATAAATTGGATTTTGGCTCGTCTAGATATGCTTAGCGCTACTGAGATAGAATCCGCAAAGCGCGCTTTGAACATGAGCGACCGAGTTATCACGCAAGGAAATAATGATGTGAATCATCCTGCATATCGAAATTTATTGAAGGCGGCCAGTATCTGGAAGTATCTACCTAATGATGTAAGAAAGTTCCGAGCATACACAAAAATCTACCCCCTGATAGAGCAAAATTTCAGCGGCGAAGCCCGCTGCTATTTGACATCTCAGCTATTGGTCAAAGTGTACGAGAAAAGCGGTGAATCAGAATTGGGGAGATCAAAGATCGGTGAGCTCAGTCAAGCTTGTCCGAAGTATACAGATCAAATTATGGAGATGTATGGTAGTGATATTTCGGGTGTCGAAGATATAGCAGCTGTCGATATCGATATGATTGATAAAGCGGGTTCTCTAATTTCACTGGAAGATTATATGGGTAAGGTGGTATACATTAGCTTTTGGGCGAGTTGGTGCAAGCCATGCATAGCAGGGTTCAAGAAATCAAAAGATGTAAGAAAGCAGCTTCAAGATTTGGGCGTTGTATTGATCAATGTATCGATCGATAAAAAGAAAGAAGCTTGGCGAGATGCAATGATCAGATATAATCCACAAGGGATCAATACTTGGGCCATATCTTTGCAGGATTTGTCCAAAGATTATGATATATCGGCGATACCGTTATATCATATTGTGAATAAGCAAGGCAAATTTGCTTACCTTTCTACGGAGGGAGGCCGCAATATTGTTGAGGAGTTTAGGACTTTAGTAGAGCAATAAAAAAATTGAGTAAAGGCAAGGAAACCATGAATACACAATTATTTAAAATTCGGGAAAATAATAAGTTCGGTTTTATGAACGCCGCTGGTGAGGTGGTGATCGAGCCTCAATATTATAAGGTGGAAGACTATTACAAAGGGTTTTCTATCGCGACTTTTAACAATAAGCCTGTGCCTTTGGATAATTTAGGTAGGTTGCTAATGAAGCATTTGTTCAATTTTGTGGGGAAGTTTGAGGAGCGAAAAGCTCGTGCTAGATTGGTATCCAAGTGGGGGTATATAGATGAGCGGGGCAGTCTGGTGATAGATGTTCAATTTGATCAAGCAGAGAACTTTAGTGAAGGATTAGCGGCAGTGAAAGCGGAAGGCTTTTGGGGTTTTATCAATCATGAGGGTGACTATGCCATCACACCAAGATTTTTTGCGGCGGGCCATTTCATGGATGGCTTAGCACCTGTCAGATTTACGGAGGAGGGTTTATATGGATTTGTGGATAAAGATGGTAAGACTATTATCAAGGCTTCCTTCGAGAAGGCATATCCATTTCATGGTGAGCTTGCAGTGTTTGAGCAGGAGGGTAAGTGGGGCTTTATCAATAGAAAAGGAGATGTAGAAGTACCGCCTGTATTTGATATACCTGCCAATCCGTTTTATGGCCAATTTCACGATGGCAAAGCGGTAATTATCAAAGATAATGTCTATGGCTATATCAATGAAAACTGTAAGCTAGACCAAGCACCTAGTTTTGCATATGCGCTAGACTATTCAGAAGGCCTCGGCGTGGTAAAATTAGATAACAAGTTTGGCTATTTGGATTCTAAATCAGACCTACAGATTTCACCAGATTATGATGCCGCGTCTTCATTTTCTGGAGGGATGGCGGCCGTTAAGAAGCGTGACAAGTGGGGCTATATTAACAAGGAAGGCAAGACTATTATACCGTTTCGCTATGATGCGGCTTACGCTTTTAAGGATGGTTTGGCTTTAGTAGAGAAGGAGGATATTTGGTCTTATATCAATATTAAAGGGGACGTCATTTGGTGTGAATCTATCAATGATGTAGATGAACCTAGGCGCAAAATGGAGACTGAATCGCCAGCTCCAATGGCATCGCTTTTTCCAGATGCAGAAGTTTAATTAGAAAAGGATATTTTGGGGCCTACACCTGACAGCAAAAGTCAGGTGTCGCTATGTTCCGTAGCTCGCTATTCGCTCGGCCCTTCGGGCTGACTTCCTTTGCCTGCCCGACTGGCTAGGCGGGGTCGCCACTACTACACAGCGCTAGTCCAAAAAAAATATTAAAATATTGTGAATTATAGAGAGGCAATTACGGTACGATTCCCTTTCACTTTATCACCGATTTCGACATCAATTTTGGTTCCTATCGGTAAGAATAAATCTACTCTAGAACCGAATTTGATGAAACCCATATCTCTTCCTTGTATGACCTGTTCTCCTTCTTCGAGATAGTTGACGATCCTTTTGGCGACAGCTCCAGCTATTTGTCTCAGCAAAACTTCCGCACCTTCATTTTCGATAACAACTGTAGTCCGTTCATTTTCAGAAGAAGATTTTGGATGCCATGCGACTAGGTATTTGCCCTCGTGGTGCTTGATATAATTAACTATACCACTGATTGGATTTCGGTTCACATGTACATTCAAAGGGCTCATAAAGATAGATACTTGGAGTCTTTTGTCCTTAAAGTACTCATTCTCAATGGCTTCCTCGATGACGACCACTTTTCCGTCTGCTGGCGCATAGATCTTATTGTCACTAGGGCTCAAAATCTGACGATTAGGGTTCCGAAAAAACTGTAAAACGAGTAAAAATAAGACCGATGAAACTACTAGCGCTCCTGTATAAATACTTGGTATCCAATAGAATACGCCAAGACAAACTATGGAGAGACCAAGTAGTAGTTTTACGAGAAATGAAATGCCTTCTTTATGAATTATCAATTATAGTCCTTTGCGTTACCATACAAAGATAACTTAAAAAGATGATGTATATTGAATAAAATAGACAGATAATGGCAAGTGAAAGGTTAAGGAGTCAAATCTATCGAGTAAACCACCATGACCAGGGAGCAGAGAGCCGGTGTCTTTCATGGTATAGCTCCTTTTTAACATAGATTCTACTAGATCTCCTAATGTCCCGAAAATCCCAATAATGATAGCCAAACCCAACCACACTGCTGGCGTAAATATCCCAAAAAAGTAGTAAATAATAAATGCTACCAATATCGTAAAGAAAATGCCTCCCATAGTTCCTTCCCAGGTTTTTTTAGGGGACATACGTTCAAACATTTTTGTCCTACCTACTTTGGATCCAACTATATAGGCCATGGTATCATTGGTCCATGTCAGAGCGATGATGGCGAAGACAATCGTATTGGTATATTCTCCTCCCTCAAATGAAATGTAATAAATACTACTCAAGAAAAATGAATAATATGCTAAGCTGAAAGTAGAAAATGCAATATTCTCAAAGGGCTTTTTTGACTTTGTGGACATTTCAAAAAGGCTCAAAACTACGATAGTAAAAACAAATAAGTAGTTAGTAGAGTAGGGGTTGTCAAACCAAGCATTGTTCAAGTTGTGGAGACCGAGCATTAGACTGATAACGACTGCACTGAACATGCAAACCAGATTCCGAAAAAGGCTTTTTTCACAAGTGATATTTAGAAACTCCCAAACACAGCCTGCTATTATGATACTCATCAAAAAGATATATGAGTAGGCGTGAAAAAATATCCCAAACAGCATGACAGCCACAAAGATGATGGCTGTGATCCCTCTGGTTTTTAAGGTGGTATTTTTTATCATCAGGCTATAGGCTTATGTAATTTTTCATGGTTACTTTTTTTCATAACTATCAACAAAACAATGACTAGGATTAAAGATATCAAACCTGCATACCAAGGCATAGCGTCCATGTTTTCAATATCTACAGAACTTATTTCTTCCTTATAAAAATAATCAGCCATTACTTGAACGCCATTATTGAAGATATGAGCGATGATAGGAACCCATAAATTTTGAGTGTAATAAAAAAGGTAACCAAGCACTGCACCTAATATCATCCGAGGAATGAATCCCGCAAATTGAAAATGAATCAGGCTAAATATAATGGCAGATATCCATATCGCAGCGTGCGCATTTTTTAGCACCCACTCTAAGTTTTTTTGAATTATGCCTCGGAAAACAATTTCTTCACCAATACCCGGGAGTATTGCAATCAACAAAATATTGATTAGGAGTTCATACGGAGCCTCATAGGTCATGATGGTGGAGAGGAGTTGCTTTGCAGCTTCTTCTTGGTCTAGCATCGATTGAGGCAGTGGTATTTGTTGATTGAGAAAGTAAGAATATTGAACCAAGGGTGCAGCACATAATAATATGAGAACACCAAGTCCCCAATTTTTTGCAGAAGGGCTTATCTTCAGAAAAAGATTCCACAACCAGTCCTGTTTATAAATGATATAAGCAGTAAGAAAACCTGGAACCAAGAAAGTGAAAAATTGATTGACCCCTAAAATAGAGCGAATAAATCCAGCTCCCGCAGATTCATCGTGTCCAGATAATGCATTTGCTAGTTCATTAATATTGTATCCATATAAAACCGCAATGACCGCACTAAATAGTGCTGCTAGAAAAACACCTAATAACACATTACCGAATAATACAAGAAGGTTCTTCCCAAATGAAAACGGCTGCGGAGGTTCATGCACGGGGAGAAGCCTTTTAGCTGAGGGTTGATCATCAAGAATTTCCATTTCAATAGAATTAAGCAATTTGAATAGGTATCGATTTGCTAATTTAGCAATTCAATAAAGAAGCATTGCAATATGACAAGATTAAGTGTGAACATTAATAAAATAGCCCTGATTCGAAACAGTAGAGGAAGCAATTTACCAGATTTAAAACAGATTTCGATTGACTGTGAAAGATTTGGTGCTCAAGGTATTACAGTTCATCCTCGACCCGATGAAAGACATATTAGATATGATGATATTCCTGTGCTGAAAGAAGTAGTCAAAACGGAGTTCAATATAGAGGGGAATCCTACGGAGCGTTTTCTGAAGATGGTTGAAAAGCATCAGCCTCATCAAGTTACTTTAGTTCCCGACGCTCCAGGAGCATTAACTTCTGATTCTGGCTGGGATACCATCACACACGAATCAAAATTAAAAGAGATCGTTGCGAGAATGCACGAAAAGGATATTCGTGTGTCCATATTTCTTGACCCAGATGAAAAAATGGTAGAAGGAGCAAAGGAAGTCGGCACCGATAGAATTGAATTTTACACAGGCGATTATGCTAAGCACTTTGATGAGTCAAAAGAAAGTGCTGTAAAACCGTTTGTAGCAGCAGCTGAGCACGCAAATACGCTAAATTTAGGTATTAATGCTGGTCACGATTTAAATTTAAAGAATTTAAATTTTTTCCAATATAGCATTCCAAATCTTTTAGAAGTTTCCATTGGGCACGCCTTAGTTACTGATGCATTATACTTTGGTTTACAGAATACTATAAAAATGTATTTACATGAATTGTCACGCCCAGTGGACATTTACGCCAAGTGATACGTTTATTGTGAACTAGCCGAATTTTAGGGAAATTTTAAGATATTATATAAAAAGTTAACGCTTAGTTAACAGTGTTTCTGAAAATTAAACTAATTTGTGTAGCTATTGAATTATTTTTTTTAAATTAAAATTGGATTAGTATGAAAAAAATCTCACTATTATTAGTGTTGATGGTTTCACTGGTAGGTTATTCACTGGCCCAGAGAACCATTTCCGGTACTATTACTGACGACGTTGGCGAACCGCTCATTGGAGCAAGTGTTGTCGCAAAAGGAACAACAGTAGGTACCATTACTGACATTGACGGATCGTACTCGTTAGGAATCGCCGATGATGTAAATACCCTTGTGATTAGCTATACGGGTTTTGACACACGAGAAATGGCTTTAGGAGCAAGCAACGTTGTAGATATTGTTTTATCTGCAGGTGTCGAATTGAACGAGGTAGTTGTAACTGCCTTAGGTGTTGCAAAAGAGAAGAAAGCACTAGGTTATGGTGTAACTACGGTAGATGAAGGGGCTGTGACTAACAGAAATGAAACGGATGTTGCCAGAATTCTCCGTGGTAAAACTACGGGTGTGGACATTACTTCTACTTCTGGTCTTGCTGGATCTGGTACGAGTATTATTATTAGAGGTTTTTCTTCTATCTCAGGTAGTAATCAACCTTTGTTCGTTGTAGATGGGATTCCTTTCAATACGGATTCTAATACTTCTGAGAATTTTATTACTGGTGGCGCTGCATCATCTAATAGATTTGCTGATCTTGATCCAAATAACATTGCTGAAATTAACATCCTTAAAGGATTGAGTGCAACTGTTCTTTACGGAGAAGCAGGTAGAAACGGTGTAGTATTAGTAACTACTAAAACAGGACAAACTGGTAGGAACATCAATAAAGGAATGGAAATTTCTTTCACCCAAAGAGTAACTGCAACATCTGTGGCAAACCTACCTGAATATCAAAATACATATGGTAATGGATTCTCTGGAAACTTTGGATGGTTTTTCTCAAACTGGGGACCCTCTTTCGATACAAGAGGCACAAACGGTATAGGCGAAGATGGAACTGTTCCGCACCCATATGTAACTAACGGATTTGCTGATCAATACCCTGGTACTGAATTTAAACCATACGAGTATAGGCCATATGAAAGTGTGGAAGAATTTTTTCAAACTGGTATAGGCCTTAATACTTCTGTAGGCTTAGCTAAGCAAGTAGGTGAAAATACACAAGTCAAAGCAAATTATTCTTACCTCAGAGATGAAGGTTTCACCCCTGATTTAGTAGATGGATCTTCTTCGAACAACTATACAAGACAAAACTTTTCTTTAGGAGCGAACACAAAATTAGATAATGGTATTAGTATTAATGGTACTTTCAATTTTGTTGATTCAGACCGTTTAACTCCTCCTATTGGTACTTCTGATGGTTCTGGGCCAACATTTGATTCAGATCCTTCATTATTTTCAGATGTTTTATATACACCTCGAAGTATCGATTTATTTGGTTTGCCTTTCCAATCTGAATTAGATAATTCTCAAACATATTATCGTCAAACTTCTCAGATTACAAATCCATTGTGGACATTAAATAATGCGAAGGATACAGAGGAAGTAAATAGATTCTTTGGTAACATTAATCTTGGTTATAACTTTACGGATGACCTTAGTATCAACTACCGTATCAGTTTAGATAAGTACACACAGTTTAATAATAGATTGTTGAATAAGGGTGGTAATCAGTTTAGAGATGGTTTGTTATCAAGCTCTACTTATAACACGACGATTATTGATAATCTACTTTCATTGAATTATGATAGACAATTAAATGATGATTTTAATCTTTCATTGACCATTGGAGGAAATGCAAGAAAGGAAGATGAAAAATTAGAAACGATTAATTCCACCCAACAATTTGTATATGGTTTAGCTACACATGATAATTATATCGAAACTCAAGCTACAACTAGAAATACATTTGAAAACACCTTAGGTATATTTGGGACAGCTACTGTAGGATATAAATCGTTCTTATATCTTGGTCTACAAGGGAGAAATGACTTTACTTCCACATTAGAAAAAGAAAATAGATCCATTTTCTATCCAAGTGCAAATATTTCATTTATTCCAACGGAAGCGTTTACTGGATTAGCAAACAACAAAGTTGTCGACTATTTAAAGTTTAGATTTGGTGTTGGAACGTCTGCAGGTTATCCTGATCCATATCAGACAAGAAATATCTTGTCCTCTTCTACAAATGATTTTCAAACACCAGCTGGTACTACTATTAACTTAAACCAAATTAGTAATCGTTTAGGGAACCCGAATTTGACTCACGAAAGTCATAGAGAATTCGAACTTGGTGTAGAAGGTAACTTCTTCAAAAACAGAATAGGAATTGATCTTTCATTATACGACAAAAGATCAAGCGATTTGATAATCGATCTAGATATAGATCCAGCAAGTGGATTTAGAAATACTACTGTAAATGCAGCAGAACTAGAAAATAGAGGTGTTGAATTAGGTGCTTGGGTACAGCCTTTCAAAGGAGATCTTCAATACAGATTAGGAATTAATTTTACTAGAAACAGAAACCTAGTTCTAGGAATTGCTGATGGTGTTGCATCAGTGCCAATTGCAGGTTTTACGAATTTAGGAAACTTTGCTCTTGAACCTCTTGAGATTTCAGAGTTACCTGATGGCGAAACTGCTGCGGATTATCCATTAGCAACTGAAAGAGATGGATTTTTATATTTCCCATTTGCTACAATCCAAGGTAGTAAGTTCGAAAGAGTAGATGGTGAATTATTAGTAACAGATATTGGATTCTACCAAGCAACGGATGATATTTCTCCTATCGGTGATCCAAATCCTGACTACACCATTTCTTACTTGAATACCCTTTCTTACAAAGGAGTATCATTGTTCGTGAATCTTAATTACACAAAGGGTGGTGATATTTACTCAGGTACTGCTTCTACATTGCTTGCGAGAGGAAATACTATTGATACTGAATTTGATAGATTCCTTCCTTTTGTTTTAGATGGAGTAACTGAAGATGGTAATCCTAATACAACTCAGGTTTATGCAGCAGATGCATTTTTCGAAGGATTTTTTGGGCCGAATGAAGGAGCTATTTTTGATGGAACTACTTTAAGATTAAGAGAGATTTCATTAGGCTATACTGTGCCAAAGAATTTATTAGAAAACTTACCTTTTGGTAGCTTATCTATTAATTTTGCAGCAGAAAACATTTGGTTTAAAGCATTCAACTTCCCAGAAGGAATCAACTTTGATCCGGAGGTACTTTCAGTTGGTGTAGGTAATGGTAGAGGTATTGACTTCATTACTGGACCTACAGCAAAGAGATTTGGAGTTTCACTTAATGCTTCATTCTAAATTATTTCCTAAAAATTAAATTATCAAATATGTTTTTGAAAAAAATATTAATAATATTATTTCTAGGGGCGGGATTATTTATTTTCTCATGTGAAGATACATTTGATCTTGATATCAACGATGATCCAAATTTCCCTACTCCAGAAAACGCAAATATTGATGCACTCTATGCAAGTGTTCAAGTAAATTTTGCTCAGTTCTTAAATGGAAGCGGTCCAAATGTTACTAATTTGAACGACTTTGGAATGCAGCTTTCTAGACAAAGGGCTTTCACTTTTGGAAATGTTTATGCGAATTCTTATCAACCAACGACTTTTGACGATATCTGGAGACAAGCTTACTCAGATTTTCTACCTGATGCGGATGAGATTATCAAGCAAGCAGAAGAAAGAGGGCTACCCTTCCAAGGAGGAACTACTAAGATCCTAAAGGCTTATGTTTTAATGACTCTTGTAGATGCGTTTGGTGATGTACCTTTTACTGAAGCTAATCAAGGTGCTGATTTTCTGTCGCCTCGAGTGGATTCTGGAGCATCAATATATGCTGCTGCCGAAGCACTAATAGATGAAGGAATTGCTGATTTAGGTGCTGAAACTATTTCTGAACCTTTATCAGACAACTTTTTTAATGGTGTTGTAAATGATTGGATCAATGCTGCAAAATCATTAAAAATTAAATTGTATGTAACAACAAAATTAGTTGATTCAGGTGCGGGTGCTAAAATGATGGCTATAGTAAATGACCCGGACTATGTTCCAAGTAATTTTTATTTCCAGTATACTTCAAATAGAGCAAATCCTGATTCTCGTCATCCATTTTATCAGGATTCATATGAAACAGTAGAAGGTGATTATCAGTCAAATTGGATGATGTGGGTTATGTCTAAAGAGAAAGGTATCTCAGATCCTAGAATTAGATCATACTATTATCGTCAAGTTCCAGAGGTACCCTTAGATGACGTGAATAGGTTTGATTGTGTGTTTTCACCTCTTCCTACTGGACCTACACCACAACACTATTTAGATTGCGATCCGAATATGCCTTACTGTGTAGGTAACTTAGAGGAAGGTTATTATGGTAGAGATCACGGGAACAATGGAGGTATCCCACCAGATGGCGATATTAGAACTGTATATGGTGTTTACCCAGCAGGTGGAAAATTTGATGCTAATACTTTTAATGACATTTTGAATGATGGTACGGATGGTGGCCTAGGAGCAGGTATTCAACCTTTAATTCCAGCTAATTTCATCAAGTTCTATAGAGCAGAGGCAGCTTTGACTATGGGTACTGGTGAGGACGCAAGAACTTTATTAGGAGAAGCCGTTCGTGAGTCGATAGACAATGTTTTAGCATTTACAGCTGAAACTGACCCAGCATCTTTAGAAGAAGTTGTTGGGACAAATCCTAATACGGGGGAATCTATCTTTGGTTCTCAACTAGTACCTGTAGATTCAACAATTGTTGAATACGTTGATGAAGTACTTTCGATATACGATGCTGCTAATGATAAGCTTGATGTAGTGATGAAGGAGTTTTTGATCGCTTCATTCGGTAATGGTATGGAAGGATACAACATGTTAAGGAGAACAGGTAGACCATTTAATGTTCAACCGATGATTCAACCAACATCAGGATCATTCATTCGTTCAGCTCTTTATCCTGCTGTGTATAGTACTTTGAATGAGTTTGCAGTCGACAAATCGGAAACAACACAAGTATTTTGGGATACTAACCCAGCAGATTTTATAAAATAATTTAAAAAGAAGAAATAATGAAGTATATAAAAATATTAATTATTCCTATCGCATTCCTTTTGATTCTTTCTTGCGGGAAAGATGAAGAGTTAGGTCCTATTATCACTGTAGAAACTGCAGAGATTGGAGCCTTCCCAAGATTAGTTGAATTAAAAACTGGGGAGTACGATTTGGCAAACATATCATCATCTGCTTATGCACACGAGGTAGAGTTCCAATCTATCGATGCTGGTGCAAATGTGGATGCATATGTGATTACAGTGGCATACAAGGATAATAATCCAGACAACGGAGAAAATTCCAAGGACGCTATCGAATTCAAAAACTTTAGTCAAGGCGACTTTGGTGATTCTGCTCTAGGACTTAGAAATATATCTGTTAGCTTTCCTTTTACAGAGGTTGCAGCGGCTCTTGGTGTTGACGCTAGCACAGTTGGACCTGGTGATGAGTTCAACTTTAGTTCTGAAGTGAGATTAAACGATGGTCGTGTCTTTGCAGGCTCTAATACAGAGTCAACACTATTGAGTTCAGCATTTAGAGGATACTTTGATTGGACAGTAAAAGCTACTTGTCCAATTGAGGATACAGCGTTCTCGGGTATGTATACAATTAGTTTTCCTTCTGCTGGAAATGCTTATGGTCCAGCATATGAAGATGGCGCTACGGTTGAGGTAGTACCAGTTGCAGGTTCTTCTACGTTGAGAGAATTTACTTCAAACTTTTTACCCGCGATAGGGCCATTTCCAGATGTTACACGTTTTGACATTGTTTGTGATCAAGCAGTGCTTATTTCAGGTAATACTGGTGTAGGATGTGGTGGAACCATCATTTTCGGACCTGGGGCTTCTTCTGCGCCATTGGATTTGACAGATGATTCGACAATTGTATTTTTCGTAGATGAAGGTGCAAATCCTGGTAATTGCGGAGGACAAGCAGGTACAACAGATTCGATGTTGACGCTTACTAAGCAATAAAAAATCACTTTTTAGTGAATAAAAGCCAGAGGGTGTTGTATTTTACAACACCCTCTTTTTATTATGTGTAGATATTTCTTAGCCTTGTTTCTGTTTATCGGTTATCATGATTCCATGGTGTCGCAAAACACTATTGGTGTTTTACTCAACTCTGAAAGAGCCTCAGAAGGATATACCTTGTATACGCCTATCCAATATACTAGTAGTTACTTGATTGACAATTGTGGTCAAGTGATCAATCAATGGGATTCTGAGTACAGTGCTGGATTGGCATCTTACTTATTACCTGGTGGTAGGCTTTTGCGAGCGGGAAGAAATGCGAATTCAGGATTTTCATCTGCAGGTAGAGGTGGTATATTGCAGATTTTTAATTGGGATGGAACCTTAGACTGGGAAGCTGTAGTAGATGATGACACCTATGGTGCACATCATGATGTGGAACCCACTTCTTACGGGACCATTCTCCTATTGAGATGGGAAAGAAGAACAGAGGCAGAATATATTCAAGCAGGAAAAAATCCTGATTGGATACCAGCCAATCTATGGATGCCTTCAGTCGTAGAAATACGACCTACTATCATGGGTGAGTTTGATATTATTTGGGAGTGGCATTTATTTGATCATCTTGTTCAGTCATTTGATCCGAGTAAAGATAACTTTGGCCTTCCAAGCGAGAATCCTCGTAAAATGGATATCAATTACGAGAACCTAACCATTACTGACTGGGCACATTGCAATTCTATTATGCTCAATGAAGATCGTAACGAACTCATAATTAGCGCAAGAAATCTAAATGAAGTCTGGATTCTGGATCATAGTACTTCCAGCCTAGAAGCAGCTTTAGATATAGGAGGAAATCAGGGCTTGGGTGGACAGTTTCTTGCTCGCTTCGGAAACCAAAATACTTATCTAGAGGAGGATGTCGAACTGTTATTTGATGGACAACATGACGTAAAAATTTTCAATGATGAAAATGATGATTTAGTGCTTCAAGTATTCAGTAATAATATCAGTACTATTAAAAAATCACAGATAATAGAAGTGAGGCCAATTTTAGATGCATCAGGAAGATATCTTTTACGAGACAACAGATTTGAAATTGCCGAGGACACTTTTCGTTTAGAGAGTAATGATGATTTAGATTTTAATTCTAAAATTATGTCCTCCGTTCAAAACCTGCCGAATGGCAATAAACTTATCAATTCTGGAAATGATTCTAAATTTTTTGAGATTACTCCGCAGGAAGAATTAGTGTGGCAGTACGTAGGGCCAGTATCGCTATTTGGACCTAATCCACAAGGATCAGAAATAACCGGTAGTACATTTAATCTAATTAAGTATCCATCAGATGACCCGATTTTTGATGGACTTGACACCAGTGTAAAAGCTGAAGCGATAGAGATAAATCCAAACCTAGTAAACTGCGGTATAGTTAGTAGCACCAATATTGTAAATTTTAATATTGAGGTGTATCCTACGCTTTTTGACCAGCAGCTTACTTTAGAAAATAGAAATGCTGAGTCACTTTATATTGAATGTTTTGATCTAATAGGGAATAGAAAATTCGCCAGTGAGTTTCACGGCAACCTGAATATTAACACGGCGAATTGGGCCGAGGGAATATATATTATTAAAGTGAATCAGGATGATGCATTTCAAACCTTCAGAGTTATAAAAACTAGTTATTGATCTCTATCTCAAGAATGCCAACCCCATTTACTCCAATAAGCAATTTGCGATTATTTTGTACATCTGTTACAAGTTCTACTGACTTAGCATTTCCATTTATTTTAAGCTGATTAGAAAGACGGCTGCTAAATTCATATCCCTTACCATTTGATAACAACACCGTGGCATTTGCATAGTCAAGTCTAGGCGTTTCAACCTCGGTTTCATATATATTACCGATTAAAATTAAATCTTCAAATCCATCCTTATTTAGGTCAGTGGAGACTCCATCTAAGATAGGATGAAATTGAGCCTCTATTGGTAAGGATTGTATTTCAAAGCCACCATCCTTACTAATCAAAGCAATGGAAGAAAAATCAGTTGCCTTCTTTTGGGTAGCCTTTTCAAGCTCTTCACCATATACATCTTTCAAAGTGGCATTAGCAAAAGATTCATAGCTTTCAAATTTTTCTGCGATGAAAGGCATCTGTTCAGAAGAACATTGGCGGCCTCTAAACGGCACTTCTTTTCCTTTATATGTGTAGCTCAAGACTTGATCGTATGATCCATTTTGATCAAAATCATAACCATAAATGGATAAGGGTTTTTCTTTTGTAGCTTTATATTTAGAATTTAATCCTAGATTCCCAATGATGTAATCTTGTTTACCATCTGCATTTATATCAGTTGGACTGATGCTAAACCACCAACCAAGACTTTTATCCAGCCCGTAAGACTGGCTTACATCTTCAAATTTCCCTTCGTTGTTTTGAAATAATCCTATTCCTGTCCATTCACCTACCACCATAAAATCCATCCAACCATCTGCATTAAAGTCGAGCGCTTGAATATCGTTGATGATGCCAAAGTCTTTTAGTGAGGCAGCAACCTCTTGGGCGACATCTTTTAGAAGTCCACCTTCATTTGCTAGAATAATCGAACCAGCATGCTGTGGATACTGTTTAGGGATGATTCTATTACAAATAATCAAGTCCTCATCACCGTCTTTATCATAATCGATTACTAAACCCGTTTTACCACTAGTGCCGGGATTTAGTACGCCTTGAGTATTGTCTTTAGTATATGTGCCAGCCACATTTATCCATACTTGATCCGTATATGCTTGACTATTTGCTTCATGTTCATTTCCACCAGCGACAAGATACACATCTTGGTCTCCGTCTCCTTCTAAGTCAAAAAATATTGCATCTACTATTTCGCTATTAGGAGTAGCAAATTCTTGTGAGCTATTATTGCTCAAATCATACACCACTGAAGGGCTGTCTGCAGAACCACTAATAAAAATTTTGTCTTTATCTACAATCCTTAATTGTGGCCCATTTATAGATTGCTTATAGGGTAGGAGTGACTCCAATTTAAAATCATTATATCCATTTTCCAAATGTTTATATTGGGTTATTCCCGATCTTACTATATCAAACAGAGGCTTATTTGGGGCATCAATATTTAAGGCACTTTTTGCGTTTTCCTCTACTAATTCTATGGTTTGATTAGTTTTAATATTTATCATTTTTTGGCTTTTGCTATTTTGCCAATTGACAATGAGGCTATCTATCTTTTGAGTCTCACCAAGCCCAAAAATTATATCATTTGGTTGAGAGGATAAATAACCCCTTACCTTTTTAGCCTCAGATACCTGTACTTGATCTTGGTAGTAAATTTTGACTTTCGCGAATGACTCTGATAGTTTAGATTTAACTTTGACTTTCAGATAATTATTTCTACCAGAGCTTGAAGTATTCTCATATAAGAAAGCTTCGCTATCAATGTTATTGACAATTAGATCAAGGTCGCCATCATTATCTAAATCTCCGAAAGCAGCACCGTTTGAAAAAGATGCTTCGTTTAGTCCAACTTGAGCTGCTACATCTTCAAATCGATATGGGCTTTTTTGTTTAAAAAATACGTTAGCCAATTTTTCACTCGGAACGGTAGCGTACAGTGTTTCCTTTTCCGCTAAAGGTATTTCCGCATCCCCATATTTTGCTTTAAGATCATTGACCCTTTTTTGAAAATCATTATCCCGAGCATATTTCCTATATCCATTACTGACAAATATTTCTTTATACCCATCAAGATCAAAATCCTCAATGATTCCAGCCCATGACCAATCTGTTTTAGCTGTGCCAGAAAGGTGTGCAATATTATTAAATTGATCTTGCCCATTATTGAGCTGCAGTGTGTTGTACATATATTGATAGGGAAAATCAAATTGCTTAGTTAACAAGTCAAAGTTTTCTACATCCATAGATGCCATCAAAGTCTTAGATTTTATATGATCCTTGGAGGCCATATCCAAGATGTAAATATCTTGGTGTCCATCATTATCAATGTCAGCAATATCAACACCCATCGAATAAAAAGAACTTTGATGTACAACATCTTTTGTCCCATTAGTGAAGCCTCCACTTTGGTCATTTAGATAGATCGCATCGGGGATATAATAATCATTCGCGACATAGATGTCTAACCAGCCATCATTGTTGATATCACTTACACAAAGTCCTAATCCAAAAGACGGGAGTAAGACTCCAGCCTGATCACTTACATCTACGAAGCGTCCACCTTCATTCTTATACAGATGACTACTACTGGTATGAAGCAAAGAATTACTATGTGTACGCATCATAGAATAAAAAGCTACGGGATCAAAACCTATTAAGGGGCTCTCATTCATGACAAAGCAATCTAAATCACCGTCATTGTCGTAATCAAAAAAAGCAGCCTGTGTAGAAATTCCTTTGTCTTGCAACCCATAAGTAGTGGCCTTCTCCAAAAAAATAAAATCTCCTTGATTGATCAGTAATAAATTTTGACGCTTTTCAGGACCATTGGGTCCTCCTTGTGATATGTATATATCTAATAAACCATCTTGGTTCACATCTGCGATAGAGACCCCATTTGACCATCTTTTGGCAGGTGGGTTGACACCAGCAGTTTGAGTTTTGTCTGAGAATTTTAGGTCACCTTCGTTTTTATAGATGCGATTCTCAACTTGGTTCCCAGCAAAAAAAATATCCTCCAACCCGTCATTATCGAAATCAGCAATGGCAAGCCCAGCACCGTTGAAAAAGAAATCAAAGT
>Ga0209187_1001818_pt1 | contig 22915 bp, 21 predicted proteins | sample BantaG_FD_187430 | JGI IMG/M metagenome (GOLD analysis project Ga0209187, IMG submission 187430) | Marine algal microbial communities from Bantry Bay, Ireland - BantryBay_4 metaG (SPAdes) (version 2) | ecosystem: Host-associated > Algae > Red algae > Unclassified | place: Bantry Bay, Ireland...
TGCCTCCGGCACTGACGATTGAGGGTTTTCAGATAACGATTTTAAGAGCTGTGCTCCACGCACTTTAAGTCTCTTATCTCCAAAATTTACAGTACTTAGCTCTTTATATTCCCAATTTTCATTTAAATCCATACTGCCCACCCCCTTAAGTAACAATACTATAGTCTATTTTGTGACTTGTGTATAATTGTCAGACGCTGCGCTCTGGATGACGGCACTACGGGCTAACGGGCTAACGGGCTTCCATTTGTTGTTTTAGGTTTTTAACAAAAGTGAGTGACTCTTGCTTATCGATAATTAAACCAAGTAACTGTTTTTCGTAAACAAGATCCAATACATTGCCGATTTCAAAGGGTTTGATACCTATTGATAAACAGTCGCGCCCATTTATAAGTGGAGTTTTAAGGTGACTTACAGAATCTAAGTTGTTTTTATAAATTTGCCTGATTTTTGTAAATTCATTTTTTTTACCCAAACAATTAAGTAACTTAAAAAATAAACTATTATGTTTGCTTTCAAAAACCTTAATTGATGGAACTAAGTTATGTAAGCCAAAATCAAAGTATAACAAAGTTATAATTTGGACATCTTTAATAATTTTAGATGGGATCTTTAATGTTTTATAAAAAGACACTAACTCCTTCATCTTTTCTTCTCTAAACGTGGACTGCAAACCTTTTAATTCATAAATTGTGATTAGCGTGAAGAAAGACTCTATGCTTTGCTCTTCTAAATTGTAGAAATCAATTTTAAACTCTTCCCAATTGAATGGAGCACTAAAAGACATCCCCTTAAAAATAACTTCAAATAAACCTGATGAGTACATGCTGTTAAAGGCATCTAAATAATTTTCACCTGAAATAGTTTTTTTAAGCTCTGTATATACCCTTTCTTTTGAAATCATTTCTATATGTTTACATTCATACTGAATAGCCAATAATGTCTTGGGGTCTATATCAAACCCGAGCTGTGACTGAAAGCGAACAGCCCTAAGAATTCTTAACCTGTCTTCTTTAAAACGCTTAATTGGTGTGCCCACAGCTTTTATTACTTTATTATTGATATCTTCTTTGCCGCCTGTGAAATCAATGATCTTACCTTCGTATAGATCAAAAAAAAGGGAGTTCATTGAGAAGTCCCTGCGCTTAGCATCTTCTTTTTCAGATTTAAACTCTATTTCAGCGGGGCGCCTGCCATCTTCATAGGTTTTGTCCCACCTAAAGCGCGTGATCTCAATTAAAAATTTATTTTCATCTTCATCTTGGTAAGGGATAGCAATAACGCCAAAACGTGCGGCATGATCAATTGAGTTTTCAAAAATTTCCTGCATTTGCTCAGGCAATGCATCAGTGGCCAAATCAAAATCATTGATTGGACGCCCAATCAAGGCATCCCTTACACAGCCGCCAGCCAAGTAGGCTTTATAACCATTTTTTATTAAGGTTTTTACGCACTCACTCACTGCAAACCAGTGCGGGTGAGATTCAAATTGCTTTAAAAATGCAGCTTTTTCCATTGAAATTAGTATAGCAAATAGACAGATATAAGATAAGGGGGTAAAGCTATTTTATGGACTCTCAAACCAAAAAAAAATTAGAATCTTGTATTGCTGAGTTTCCATTCACTTCTTTTAGTTTTACTGCGCTTAAAACACCAGCAACCATAGATGCTTATAAACTTTGGCTAAAGAATAACTTTCACGGCTCAATGACATACCTAAAGGATCACTTAAGTCTTAAAGAATTCCCTAAAACCTTGTTTGACCAAAGTCGGGCTGCTATTGTTGTAACAAAAGACTACTTCCCACCACCACAAAAAAGCTCGCTTCCCATCCACAATTTGCGAGTGGCTGAATATGCCAAAAATGATGACTATCACAATTGGTTTAAAGAAAAAATGGACCAACTTATTGCGAAGCTAGAGATATTATTCCCAGGCGAAGTTTTTACCGCCATGACTGACTCAAAACCAGTTTTAGAGCGAGATTTAGCTCAAAAAGCAGGGCTTGGCTGGTTTGGGAAAAACACCTGCTTAATTGATAGCAACCAAGGTAGCTTGTTTTTTATTGGGGAGATTTATACCAGCCTTAAACTTGAACCTATAAAAGCGATTCACCCCGACCGCTGTGGCACCTGCACTCGCTGCATTGATGCCTGCCCTACTAACGCAATTGTGGAACCTTATGTTTTAGACGCTAATAAGTGCATCTCTTATTTAACAATAGAAAAAAAGGGTAACATACCACTTGAGCTTCGCCCTAAAATGCAAGATTGGTTTTTTGGTTGTGATATTTGCCAAAGCGTTTGCCCATGGAACGAGAAAGTCTTTGGGCAGGACATAAAGCCTGCGCAAGAACAAAAGCTAAAAGTGAGCGAAGAGCTTATTAAAGAACTACGGTATATGCTCACAACCTCTGGAAAAAAACTTATGAAGGAGCTTAAAAGCTCCCCCTTAAGTCGCGCCAGAGGTTCTGGCTTAAAAAGAAATGCTATTATTGTCATAGCTAATCAAAAAATCAGGGAACTTCTGCCTGAAGTTATAAACTGTAAAGAACAAGAAAGCTTAAATGAAGTTGCTAGCTGGTGCGAAACCATACTTAACTCACCTACAGCCACTACCTAATAAAATTTAATTTTAACTTATTTTATATTGTACGCTTTTACCAATTCCATCAAATAATGGGATTGGTATTAACTAATAATCGTAACCACAACTTTTTTCACCATCTAAGTTATCACCTTGAATTAGAATAGAGTCTACTCCAATGCCTACAAAGTTAAGCTTGCAAGTAAAATTCACCTCATGGCACTCCATTGCAGAACCATCAAGACTTCCTTTAAGAGTTATTAATTTTTTTGTATAATCAATTTCATCGAGATAAACATAAGGCTCACCGCACTCAACGCCATCATCTCCACTCCAAAACTGTCCAAATAGCTCATTATCAAATAGTTTATTAATTAGCTCTTCTGAAAAGTTGTCATTATTTATTTTAAATTCAATAGATTTAGCGAAAACACTGAGTGAGCTAAATCCAAAAACGAGCACTAAAGATATTTTAACAAAACTTTTAAACATAATGACCTTCTTAGTTTATTAAGTATTCTTTTGAATAGGTTAATTATAGCTAACTTTAATATAATAAAGCTAAATACCATTATTTAATTAACTTAAAACAGTGATATATGAAAGATATAAGATGAGTAATAAAAAAATTACATCAATATCAGTGGTGGGCTTTGTCTTTTTCGCAAATTAACCTTTGGCCATTACCCACCACTTTTCGTGAATCTAAAACTTATTTCTAATCAAGGCCCTTTTACAACCCTTTATTGATTGAATTATTAAGTTGAACTTATCTTCGGAAGCTTCACTATCAACTTATTATTCTCAGCATAACTTTCCATCCTTGTGTCATCCACATAATTGGGAAGAGGAAAGCTTTTATGAAAAGTTGAGGTATAAGTGGAGTGAAGCTCAGAACTTTCCTCATCACTATCAGAAGTTTTTGTTATTTTACCAGAAATAGTGATGTTGCCATTTTCGACTTTAGTATTGACCGAAGTTTTATCTAAATTAGGCACACCTATCTCGTAATATAAATAATGGTCGTCTTCTTTGGTCGTAATATCTGTTGTCTCCATATTCGAGAAGTCTTTAACAGTAAAAAATGAATCAAAAGAATTTAAACCAAACTTGCTTATCATACGCTCTTGCATTTCCTTCATTTCTTTAAAAGGATCTTCAGCGCTGAAAAAATCATCTTTGAAGAATGATAATGGCTTTTCCGCCACTGGATGGCTAGAGTTTGAAACACTATTAATAAGCCCAGGTTTATACTTAATAACCGCAGCTGTTGCTACGGCACCTACAAGGCCACTTAATAAAATTGTTAATAAATATTTCATTGCTACCTCCTTAAGTTAAATAGGGCCTGGCCCTTATTTATTAATACTATCTAAAAAATGTGTTCATTTATAATTATGTCAAGATGTGGTTTTTAAAAAAAATAAAAAATATTTTTTGAAATCTTGACAAAAAATAAAGTCAACACAGTTTTAAAACAAGAACGGTTTTAACTTAACACTACCAACATACAGGAGGTAACAATGAAAATACTTAGACCACTAAAACACAATGATTGGAATTGGCCACAGAGCAACTATTCCTCCGATCCATTTAGAGAATTTTTTAGCGATTTTGATCGGATGGTAGATACATTTACTATTCCTGCAAGACACTCAACTGTGAATTTTCATCCTACTTGCGACATTCAAGAAACCAAGGATCATTTCTTGGTAAGCTTTGATATGCCTGGGGTTAAAAAAGACGATGTTAATGTTCAGATGAACGGAAACCAGTTAACCATTTCGGGTCATCGTCACCGTGAAAAAAGTGACCATAAGGGTGAGCAAATATTAAGACATGAGCGATCTTACGGTAAATTTCAACGAACATTCACTCTACCTACGTCCGTTGAAGGAAACAAAATAGAAGCTCACTATGAAGATGGTGTATTAAATATTGCTATTCCTAAAGCTGAGTCCTCTAAGCCTCGGAACATCCAAATCCAATCTGGCAAAGGCGGTATTTTTAGTAAATTTCTTGGCTCCACAAATAAATCAGAGCATAAGAAACTAAAGGATACTAGCCCCTCATAACCCCCCCTCCCCACCATGGCCATACCTTGGTGGGGCCCTCATCTAGAGGCCAAGACGATCCTTCAGCTTGCGCTTTAAGGATGACGGCGATGTGTATTTTTACTGTGAAAGGACTACAATTAAAATTGTCTTTTCGTTCCGCTTGGCAGCTACACTCTCAAGGCTTTTATCTATCGCCCTTACATGAGCAAAGCTCATTGTCTTTTCGTTCCGCTTGGCAGCTACACTCTCAAGGCTTTTATCTATCGCCCTTACATGAGCAAAGCTCATAGGGCTAACGTCACTTTAATTTTAAATATTTAAGGCGTTTATAAAGCATATTTGGCACTTCTGTTCTTAGAAAAAGATCATTGGCTAAATGCCCAATTAGCCCATAGGGAACTTCATACAAAATATCATCAGTTAGCTCCACAGTTCCGTTTTCTTCTTTAAGAGTCATTGTGTGAGTCCATTTTCTCATAACCCCGCAAGACTGCCGGTAAACTAATTTATTTAGGGATAGTTCAGTCACCTCAAATTCACTTTCAGCGGAAATACCGAATTTTTTAATATTCATTGCAACTTTACAACCCACACTCAGCTGTGGAGGAAACTCGATATTTTTAATTTCAAAAACTTCTGAAAAGCTCTTAGGGAATTTTTTAAGATCAAAAAGAGCCTCTCTAGCTTCTTCAAGATTTTTGTTTTTTATTCTGAATATATGGCTCATCTTTGTCATAAGCAGTGATTAAAACATATAATTTTGATTTGATAAAAGACCTTGTGATAATGCGTGGCAATACTAGCCTATGTAACTGAATTAACTTGCTAAAGCACCCTGTTTTTGACACCAATAGAGGCTATGGATACTAGCTTTATTCCCATTTCCAAAAAGTCTTTCACAAGTGGTCGCAGCCCTAGTGATGCTCGGCTAGGTGATCAATTAACTAGCAGTAATGATTGCAGTCACACCCTTATAGGCTACCCAGACGATGAAGGGATCAATTTAAATGGAGGGCGCGTTGGTGCAGCCCTGGCCCCTGATGTGGCTCGTAAGTATTTATACAAAATGACGGCAAATGGCTTCCGCGATGAAGTCGTTAAGCTCTATGACCACGGGAACCTAGGTGTAAAAAATAATACTTTACAAGCTCGCCACGAAAAGGCGCGAGCACAAGTAAATCAATTTTTAACTGAAAATAAAAAAGTAATTTCCATTGGCGGAGGCCATGATTATGGCTACCCAGATGGTGCGGGCTTTCTACAATACTGTAAAGATAACTTAAAACAAAAACCAATAATCATTAATATTGATGCCCACCTAGATGTTCGCCCCACAAGTAAAGGCCTAAGTAGCGGCACTCCTTTTTATAGGCTTCTTAATGAGTTTGATAACTTTGATTTTTTTCAAATAGGAATTCAACCTCAATGCAACTCCAAAGAGCATATAAACTGGTGCCTAGAAAAGGGCGGTAAAATTTTAACTCACGATGAAATCATGATTTCTGGCGAGCCTTTTGCCAAAGTAGCAGGAGAGTTTTTAGGCGATGTTTTAATTAAACCGCGCCCGTGTTTTTTAAGCATTGATATAGATGCCTTTTCATCAAGCTTTGCCATGGGTTGTTCACAGGCCTGGCCTGCAGGATTAACGCCCAATGAGTTTTTCCCCTTTTTAGATATTATAAAAAATAGAATGAATATTTTAAATTTAGGAGTGTATGAACTCTCCCCTCCTTTAGATTTAGATGACCGTACCAGTAAACTGGTAGCTCAAATCATATATAGGTATTTACACACATGATCAGTTTAGGAAGTGATAATCACTCAGGGATTCACCCAAATATTTTAAGTCGCCTACAAGAAAGTAATATTGGACATAGTGCAAGCTATGGCACCGACCCCATAACTGACGAAGCAAAAAAGTTATTTAAAGAAATTTTTGGTGAGACTTGCCAAAGTTTTTTCGTATTCAATGGAACAGCCGCAAATGTTTTAGCACTCAAGTCATTAGTTAAAAGTTACGAGTCTATTATATGCGCGGAAGACTCCCACTTAAATGTGGATGAATGTGGGGCTCCTGAAAACCAGATTGGCTGTAAATTAATAAAACTACCAAGCCCTGATGGTAAAATTAAAGCAGCAGATATTCTGTCTGTAATGATACGTAAAGGAGACCAGCATTTTTCACAAGTAAAGGCTGTGTCTATTACTCAACCGACAGAGCTTGGCACTATGTATTCTGTTGAAGAGCTTAATGAAATTAAAAAAATATGTAAGGAAAGTAAATTGTTCTTACATATTGATGGGGCTAGGTTTGTCTATGCCCCTGTTTTTTTAAAAACTAGTTTTAAGGAACTTTGTAAAGATGTTGATGCCCTTTCTTTTGGCGGCACTAAAAATGGCTTACTTTTTGGAGAAGTTGTTTTGTTATTTAATAAAACGTCTGACTTTAAGTTTATACGCAAACAATCCATGCAACTTCCCTCAAAAATGCGTTTTTTATCTGGGCAATTTATTGAACTACTTTCAACGGGCCTCTACAAAGAAATTGCAGTAAACGGAATTACATTAGCTAAATATTTACAAGAAAAATTATGTAACATTGATGAGCTAGAAGTAACCCAAAAAGTTCAAGCCAACTCTGTGTTTGTTAAAATACCACAACCCTGGATAAAGCCTTTGCGTGAAAAATTCTTTTTTTATATTTGGAATGAGTCCACTTTTGAAGCCAGGCTTATGCTCTCTTATGATTCTACGAAAGAGCATATTGATAGTTTTGTAGAGCATTTGTTAAATGTAAAAAAACAATTTCCCATCGATAACAAAAACAACAAAGAGAGTTTATTATGTTAGATGCAATAGGTATAGTTAGTAGTGATTTAAATAAGTCTCTTAGTTTTTATAAACACTTTGATTTAACTTTTACAGCCTTTGGCGAAGATGCTCAACACTATGAGAGCACATTATCTAGCGGCATTCGTATTATGCTTGATTCAGAAAAATTAATGAAAGAAATTAACCCTAGTTATGTAAAGCCCAGTAGCTTTGGGATAACCCTCGGGTTCAAAAAAGAGTCACCTCAGCTAGTTGATAAATTAGCTAATGATTTAAAAGAAAGTGGTTATAAAATTACAAAGGAACCTTGGGATGCCTTTTGGGGGCAACGCTATGCTTGTGTTTTAGACCCTGATGGTAACCAAATAGATATTTTTGCGGAATTAAAAAAAGGATAACTTATGAAATACCCTCCAGTTGACTATACAAGCTACCTTGGCTTAGAAAAATTACTTGGTTCACAAAAACCTAAAAGTGATGAGTATAAAAGGCCAGCACATGATGAAATGTTATTTATAATTACTCATCAAGCTTATGAATTATGGTTTAAACAAATTATTCACGAACTAGATTCCGTACTTGGTTTATTTTCTAATGACTTTGTAGAAGAACGAAACATGGGAGTTATAGTTTCAAGGCTCGACCGCATCATGGAGATTTTCAAGCTCATACAAATGCAAATCCCCGTTTTAGAAACTATGACTCCATTAGATTTTTTAGATTTTAGAGACTTACTTTACCCAGCAAGTGGCTTTCAGAGCTTTCAATTTAGGCTTATCGAAAATAAGCTAGGTTTAGACTCTAAAACTCGTCTTACATACAACGATGCTCCTTACTCGGCTATTTTTGATGAAAATGAAAAAGAACACCTTAAAGAAACTGAAAAGTTGGATAGCTTATTTGTATGTGTAGATAACTGGCTTAAAAGAACGCCATTTTTAAAAGATGAGGGTTTTGACTTCTGGAAAAACTATAAGGCTTCAGTAGAAAAAATGCTTAACAATGAAAAAGACCTCACAAATAGAAATACATTAATTACTGATGAAATTAAACAAAAGCAGCTTGGGCAAATATCAAAAACTGAAGAAATTTTTGAAGCTCTGTTTGATAAAGATAAATATGATGAACTTGTTAAAATTGGCAAGTGGAGGCTTTCTTATGAGTCTGTTCACGCGGCCCTTTTAATTCAAATGTATAGGTTTGAACCTGTATTTCAACTTCCATTTAGATTAATCACCCGCTTAATTGATATAGATGAAACACTGACTGAGTGGCGCTACAAACATGCTTTAATGGCAAAACGAATGCTGGGAACTAAGGTAGGTACCGGTGGCTCATCAGGAGCAGAGTATTTAAAAAAATCTACTGAACAACATAAAATATTCAGTGATTTTTTTCAGCTCACTACTTTTTTCATACCTAGGTCTGACCTACCAAAATTACCAAAATCTTTAACAGAAAAAATGCAGTTTAAGTATTAGGTCAACAAAGCTTATTCCAACTAAATTTACAGTAAACCTTTTGATTATGCGCTCACACCAGCCGTTATCTGTTTCGCAGCGGCCACTTTTTAAAAGCCCCCTGATTGCTACTGTTCAATTAGCCTGAGCTATAAACAGACAGCTTTTTATTTTTAGACTCATAAAAAATTATGATGTAGACATAGAGTATGCCGAGCTTGTAATACTAAATTTTGAAAAGTTTATTAAAATGAACCCGCAAGTCACATTGAACTACAAAAAGGCATGAGAACAAGTATTAACCCCGAGTTGGCATTACAAAATATTGAGCAAAATCAAATTAAATTTCATACACTTTATATTTAAGATATTATAACCTGTCCAAGAGCTTGAAATTCACTTTATGTCTTAAAAGAGGTCCCGCTTTTTCGGGTTAAAATTCCTGTCTGATGTTTACATTGAAAGAAAAAGACCCGCCACTATCAATTTTAATTTTATCATCTAACGAAGTGGCATCTGTGGTATCATTAAATTTTACATAATAAGCCTTAGGGATTAGGCTCAAATTATTACCGAGATCAATGTTTCCATAAATTTGAAAAAGTAAATTATCGGCCCGGGCGCTGGGGTCATGCCTATCACTGTCATCCCACTTAAAGTCACTAAAGTGAGAATACTTCACAAGTAAGCCGGCCCAGTTACCATCATCTAATAGTCTCTCGTAAAATAAAGTGACAAAAGTTCCAGCATCGCCAGAGGACTCCCTTTCTATATCTGCTACCCCATTGTTTTCAAACTCAATTGTTTTAGTTAAAGTAATATCTTGAGCGATAACTAAGCCAAGACTTCCTCGAACTTGGGTATTTACATATGCCAAGTAAGGGGTAAATGTATGACGACCAGCTGAAGCATTAGATTCAAAGCTTTCAGTATTAATTTGATCTCGCACTTTGTTATCTAAGCTTATACCCGCTTTAATACCGAAATAAACCCCGTGGGTGTCATTAAAAAAGTGACGGCCCTTAAAGTTTAAAACAATATTTGTAAGCCCCGTAATTTTATCACGCTCAAAGGCACCAGCAGAATCTCTGTACTTTGTTCGGGCGTCAACATAAGTTGTGCCTAAACCTAGGCTATAATTTTTAGTTAGGCCATACTCATAGTCAAATGTGTAAATTTCTGTTTTAGTTGAATACTCACCCCGATTGTCGGTTTGTGGTGTATAAGAGTCGATCTCAAAATCTTCATAACTAGCTCCCAATTGAAACAAATGAACTTCATCTGAGGCTTGCCAAAGCTCTTCGGGGGCCTTCAGCGCAAAGGCGTTGAGTGAAAAACTAATACTAAGTATTAAGAGAAGTGCTTTAATCATGGGTGGTTCCTTAAAGTGTGTAAAAAAGCTAGCAAAGTGTTGTTCGACTTAAAGTCAAATTTATGACTTATTATCTTCATAAACGGCCAATAAGTTAAGAGAATTGTTAATTAAAAAGAAAAAATATTAGGGACACCGCACTCAAATGCGCTCCGCTCCAAAAAGTCTACACACGCCGGCACCAGTAAAAAGGGCAACTATAAAATTAAGTCGTAAATGTTATTACTTATATGCTGATGAACTACCTAACTGATGGCACCTTAAGGGCTTTAACAGCAGATGAAATAGCTAATCTATCAGCTTAACATATGTAAAATCTCTGAAAAAAATACAGAAAGGAATTAAGTTTGACGATGTCGATAAAAACATAATTACAGAATGTTTTGGTTTAAATAACTAAAGTTAAATTTTAATCAAATATTTATTAACGGGTAAGACTAGTTTTTTAACCGTTAATAAATATTTGATTAAGGCTGCGAGCAATACAAAGTCACTACTTATTAAACAGCAGTGCTCTTACCGGCGAAGCATCACAACCTTTAATTTTAAGAGGCAAAGCCATCAGGTTATACCTCCCCTCCTGCACTTCACTCAAAACAATACCTTCAAGTATTGCTAAATTACTTTTATATATACATAAGTGAGCATCTAAAGTTTTTGAACTTGCTGGATCTATAGACGGCGTATCGATCCCCACAGTAATCACCCCAGCTCCAGCTAGTGCATTTATTACTGCCACCGAAATTCCAAAGAAATCATTATTCCAATTGTTAGGGTCAGGAAAACTTAAGGTTTTAAAAAGCACTCGCTTTGATTTTACTTTTGATAAATTAAAATCAATGGGTTCAATTACAGGGCCACTCATTTTGGAAACATCTATTACCTGACAATCTCCCATATAGTAATCTAAAGATCGCTTTTCAATGCCCTGCCCTTCTTTATGGTAATGGTTCGAGGCATCAGCATGGGCACCTATATGGACTGTAGTATTAATGGACGATAAGGTTAAGTGATCTCCTTTTACACAGTCCATCACCACTTTCCTTGTGAACACTTGGTCGCCAGGGAAAACTGCCATTTCTCCACTAATTAACGGAGTTATATCGATATAATTATTAAAATCCATAAAATACCTTTTACTAAATAAATGAAATTTCAACAGACCCTGATTAAACCCCATAAAAGGCATATAAGTTAAGCTCTTTTCCGTTGTTTTGTGCAGCTAGGGTTAAATCAGTATAATTTTAGGCTCCTTACTAATACCAATGCTTGATCTCACAGCTTAACTCATTTAGTCTTCAGGTATGTCAAAGTTACAGTCGCCCAGGGGCACTCACGACCTCTTTGCTGAAGACCAGCAAAAGTTCAACTATATAACAGACCTCGCAAAAAGAGTTGCTAAGGACTTTGGCTTCAGCCAAATTTCCACTCCAATTTTTGAATTCTCTGGAGTGTTTCAAAAAACTTTAGGCGATACCTCTGATATCGTAAGCAAAGAAATGTACCAGTTTGAGGACCGCGGCGGCGAAAGCCTAACACTGAGGCCCGAGGGAACTGCTGGTATTGCCCGCGCTTTTATAAGCAATGGCCTAACACGCAACATTCCCATGAAGTGGTATTACTGCGGCCCCATGTTTCGCTACGAACGCCCACAAAAAGGTAGAACTAGACAGTTTCACCAAATTGGTGTGGAGCTTATTGGTGCAAAAGATTATAAAAGTGATATCGACGTAATCACACTTTCTTATCATTTTTTAAAAGAGCTTGGGCTATACAAAAAAGGCAATACAGTATTAGAAATAAACTCTATTGGTGACAGCGAAAGTAGAAAGAATTTTCGCCAGAAACTTGTGGACTACTTTACTCCCCTCAAAGTTGAACTCAGTGATGACAGCAAAACACGCCTTGAAGTAAACCCTCTAAGAATTTTAGATTCAAAAGACAGTGGCGATATAAAACTTATAGAAGCGGCTCCTACTTTGAGCGCAAGCTTAAACAGTGAGTCCCAAGAACATTATGATAAAATTAAAAATGCCTTAAGTACTTTAAATATACCCTTTAAAGAAAACTCTAACCTAGTGCGTGGCTTAGATTACTACTCTCATTGTGTTTTTGAGTATAAAAATTCAGATATTGGCGCCCAAAGCACCATACTGGCCGGCGGAAGATACGACCATTTAATTAAAATGATGGGCGGACCTGAAATCCCTGGTGTCGGTTGGGCAGCAGGGATTGAACGCCTTATGCTTAGCTCTGACTTTAAATCTGAAAGTGTTGCGCCAGTTGCAATTATTCCAATGGCAGAAAACTCTGAGCCTGTTGGTGTTGAATTGTGTTACAAATTGCGTGAACAAAAAGTTCCAGCAGAAATTATAGACTCCGGCAATATGAGTAAACGTTTCAAAAAAGCTGATAAGCTCGGCGCTAAATTTGCCATAATTATTGGTGATGATGAGCTTAAAAGTAAAAAATTCTGCTTAAAAGACCTCTCAAAAGGCGAGCAAGAAGTCATTGATATGACTAACTTAATTAACAAGCTTAAATAATCAATTTGTCTATAGCCTAAAAGTTAAAGTTAATTGTAATGGGCCGAGACAAATTTGCTATCAAAATTCACATAAAAGACTGCTTAAGCACAATAACCTCTTTAGACCTATCCTAATATATATCTAAAAAAGCCAAGCTCTAAAGCCTGACTTTTTTATTTACACTTTTTTTTACTTTTGTCTCATAATGAGCCTGCAGGCACTTATTAATTACTTAGGACCTTCAGCTATAGCCCATAAATTTAAGAACTAGTACGAATTGGTAGAGTAATTTAAACTTATTTTAAAGTTTATTTTATATAAAGTTGTAAACTTTTTTTACAGCACATAAGTCGTAGACATTAATAAAGTATTTTCTCGCTTCTAGAGCACTCTCTCTTGGTACGAACAGTGCAAAAGTATTGTCCCATATAAGGGGAATTAATAAATGAGCGTATCTTGTCCTAAATGTTTTGAAATAACACCTGAAGATCGTCGAATAGGCGATAAATATTTTTGTGATTGCGGCTGGAGGTTCCAAGTAGCCAATCAACAAAAACAAACTCCCGTACATAAGGATAAATCCAGTCTATTGATTTGTTTATTTGGTGGCTTAATTCTATTTAGCTTTATGCATATAGTAAGCTGGGACACTTATTTCTTTAAAATAATTCCAATTAAAGCGGCTCACGCAACAGGCCTTGCCGGCACTGAAACTATAGCCAAACTTTCAACAATATGTGAAGAACGTAAAAAGTATGAATGTGTTTTAAATACTCTTTCTGAACTTTATGAAAAGAACCCTCTACAACAAGTAGATGCTTTACATAAAAAAGGTAAGTTACTAGTAAGACTTGAGCGCTTTAAAGATGCGGCAAAAACTTATGCTATTTACTTTGAAAGCAATGGAAAAAATCCTGAAGCTCATTATCAGTATGCTAAGTCGCTTAGGATGATGTCACAAATCCCGCAAGCTACTAAACAGTATCAATTAGCTTTAGGTGCAAAACCAGACGTATTACAAATCAGTGTAACTAGATCGTTTGTTGATATGTTAATTCAAAATAAAAACTATAAGTATGCTAAAGATATTATCACTCATTACAGAGATAAAGCTCAGCACTCAAAATACTTTTTAGAGTCAGAACTTAATCTGGTGAATGATGCTTTAGGTACAAGTAAGAAAAAAAGAGGCGTATCTAGTATTTAAAAACTAAATTTGTAATTAATTAAAGAATAGGCAAACCATTTTGGTTTGCCTTTTTTTATCTTTTCACTCCGCCTAGAGAACCCAATCTCTGGGTAAAATCTAAATTAATGAATGATGATTCTAGAGGCTCACGGCGCGCTTCGCGTAGAAGACGCGATGCTGCCGCAAGTGTTTTCTAGAATCATCATTCATTAATTTAGATTTTACACAGAGATTTGGGCTACCTATCACCTACATATAGCTTTGCTATATTACGGTTAGGGTTTATTTTCTCCGTTTGGTAATTCTAAAATAGATTTAGGATTGCACTAATAGCTACAGTTGAATTATCAAAACTTGCATCACTGTAAAAATCTTGAGCTGAAACTAAAATATTTGGGTAAAGGTAAATATCTCGATTAACACTTATACCAAGGCCCATAGATTGGCTGACTAAGTTATTATCCCAATGACCACCATCAGAATTGTTAAATACTGAGTGGCTTAAACCAAAATCCCAGTTTGTACGCAGTGAAACACTGTCTGTGACTTGGTACTCTACAAATGGGTGCCAACCAAACGTAAAGTCATACAAGAATTCATTTTTGCTAATACCTGACTTAAAAAAATTATAGCCAGAGTCTAAAGATATACCCAATTGAAATGGACTTTTAAAGTTATATAACAAAGAGCCTGAAACAATAGGTTTAAACCTATAGCCTTCATCAGTGTATATGGAGCGAGTGTAAATAGTTACAGAAGCCGATGCACTGTACATCCAAGAGCCTCGGCCGGCAAAGTATGAGTAGTTTATATAGGGGTTTGTTAACTCTATTTTATCATTATAATCCTGCCCTTTTTTTTCTTCATGAAATGGCTGGACAACAAACAAGCCAATACCAGAAGTGAGGCTTGAATTTTTATTAAATCTATAACGAAGGCTCGAGTCTAAAAATGCGCCCACTTCCTCTCTTATATCACCACCAAAAAGGTTTTTCTTATCCTTAGAGGCTGGGTCCTTCAAACTTCCACCACTATAACCTGTAACAACAGACATGGAGTACTTAGATTGAGAGCCACTTTTAGTGAGCATTTTATCATTTTGAATTTCTTCGTCAAGGCCAGCAGATTGAGCCGACAGGTCTGTCACTTTAACTTTAGTGCTACTAAAGTCTGCGCTTGCCTCAGCTTGAAGACTAAAGCTACTCAAATAAATAGTACATATAATTAAGTTGATTAAAGCATTCATAAATTATGAGTCTCACATAAGTCAAAGTACTGCTAGTGATAATTATATTAAAGTAAGCTTTACTCATTACGGCCTAAAGGGCTTAAACAAAAGTAAATAAAAAAGGCGAATCAGTTAAGATTCGCCTCTTTATTAAATTAAACTTTATCTTTAAGTTAAATTAGAACGCGTTGATTGTAGCGGTAAATCCAACAGTTGATCTTTCAAAGCTAGCATCAGCATAGAAGTCACGAGTTGAGATTTGTACATTTGGGTATAAGAAAATGTCACGAGTAGCAGCGATTCCAATACCGAAAGACTGACGAGTTTTACCGTTGTTCCAGTGACTGCCATCAGCTTGAGAATAACGAGAGTGGTTTAAACCGAAGTTCCAAATAGTTCTTAGGTTAAACGTATCGTTTATAGCATACTCCATAAATGGGTGAACACCGAAGTTAAAATCAGGAATGTTAACACCTAAGTCTCTTCCATCAATAAAGTTCACATAGAACTCACCTACGATACCAGTTTGGAAACCATTTTTGAAATCATATAAAGCAGTAGCACTAACTGAAGGAGTCATTAAAAAACCAATATCAGTAGCTTGCTCAGATGTATAATAAGTTAAACCAGCAGCATAACTTACCATTAAGTCACCTTTTCTAGAATAAGTTGAAATACCAATGTTTGGGTTAGCAACTTCAATTTTATCTACATACTCATCTTGGTCACCACGGTTACCATGGAATGGTTGTACAATGTTTGTACCTATACCAGCAGTCATACTAGTATTTTTGTTTAATCTCATACGACCTTTTAAACCAATGTTTAAGTCAACTTGCTCTAAGTTATCGCCACCTAAAAGATCTAAACGACTGTCAGCACCTGGATCTTCAAGACTTCCACCACTATAACCTACACCGATTGAAGCAGAGAATTTTGATTTTGAACCACTTTCAGCACGCATTTTAGCGTTCGTAATTTCGTTATCAAGGTTACCCTCAACAGTATTTTGACCTTCTACTTTTACTTTAGTTTCGCCAGTAGTAGTTTCTTGAGCGTTAGCTACGAAACCTACTGAAGTTGCTAGTAATGCAACTAAAAGACTTTTAAAATTCATATATCCCCTCCTAGAGAAATGTTTTTATATTTTTAAATTCAAAAAAAGTTTCGCCCTAGGGGCACCAATAACATATATTGGCTCTTTTTTAAAAAGTTATCTAATGAAACGATATCAATCCATAGGTCGAGTTTTTACAATGAATAACGTATTGTGTCAAGTTCATGTGCAATTGAATGGCTTTATAAGCTTTAAATTAAGGTTGTTTAAGATCTTAAACTTAGAACATGAGGGCTATCTCCGCATATATTTAACAACAAATTACAAGCTCTGCTGTGCACCGGAGCCCTTTGACAACACATTGTATTTACATCATTGTTACCTCCATGGATACACAAACAGCACCCTCATTTATAGATACATTAGACGCGTTTTTAGGCACCATAGTTGGTTATGTATGGAACATCCCACTAGTTGTTGCCCTTGTTGGAACAGGCATTATGTTGACTGTTTTACTAAAAGGGATTCAATTCCGTGGCTTCAAACATGCAATTCAAATAGTTTCAGGAAAATATAAAGAAGAAAACGAGCCTGGCGACATTACACCCTTCCAAGCACTATGTACGGCACTATCAGCAACGGTAGGGTTAGGTAATATTGCCGGGGTTGCAGTAGCTATATCAATGGGTGGCCCTGGTGCTGTTTTTTGGATGATCGTGACTGGTGTTATAGGTATGGCCACAAAATATGCTGAGTGCACCCTTTCAATTATGTACAGAGAGTTTGATAAAAATGGAGCTACTCGCGGTGGCCCCATGTATTACATTGAAAAAGGTTTGGGGCCAAAATTTAAGGGCTTAGCCATATTTTTTGCTGTAGCTACAATATGTGGTACTTTTGGTGCCGGCAATATGTTCCAAACAAACCAGGTTGCCAGTATTTTAAATTCTAATTTTCACATCCCTGGTTGGGTTACGGGTCTAACTTTGTCTATTGCCACTGCCGTGGTTATTTTAGGTGGGATTAAACGTATTGGCTCTGTTACATCTAAGCTTGTCCCGTTCATGGGTGGTATATATGTGCTTGGAGCTTTATGGGTTATTATTTCTAACTATGAAAAAGTACCAGCTTTATTTGAATTAATTCTTACTTCTGCTTTTGCTCCTCAGTCCGTTGCTGGTGGTGTAACTGGTTTTGCAATTAGTACTGTTATTATTCAAGGTGTACGTAGAGCTTGCTTCTCCAATGAAGCCGGTCTTGGATCATCACCCATTGCCCATTCAGCGGCCTCTACTAAAGAGCCCGTACGTGAAGGTTTAGTTTCTTTACTAGAGCCACTTATTGATACAGTTCTTATTTGTACAATGACAGCCCTAGTGATTTTGATTTCAGGTATAGACTATACAACTGTTGGTGGCGTTGAACTAACGGCACAAGCTTTTAGCTCTGCTATCCCTGGATTTTTTGGTGAGTATTTCATACCAATCGCTGTTTTACTCTTTGCCTATTCTACACTACTAAGCTGGTCTTATTATGGTGAAAAAGCATTTAACTACCTATTTGGCGACAGTGGAGTTAAGGTTTATAAAATAGTTTTTTGCGTGTTCTCATTTATTGGCGCAATTTGGAAACTTGGCCCTGTACTTAACTTTTCAGACATAATGCTTGGCCTAATGGTTATACCCAATTTAATTGCCTTAGCTTTATTATTCCCGAAAGTGAAAGCAGAAACTCATCGTTATTTTAATAACCTGAAAAACTAATTTATAAGTCCGCCCGCCCCTTGTATAAAACCTTAACTGGTATCGCACCGTCAAATAGAGACGGATGCGCTGCTTCAAAAAGTGGTCTACACCTTTTGAGACGCAACAGGACTCAAAAGGTGCTAACCACCTTTTTACAGAATTTACAATTCACCTATTAAATAATAGACATAGCTATAAAAAGGGTTCATAGCTCTTTTTTATTATTAAATTTAATTTTTTGGACCAAATTAATGAAAGCCGATTTTGCCTATTTTTTACTTGCACTTACTAGCCTATTCACAGTTATAAACCCGTTTAGCAGCATGCCTATGTTTTTAAGCCTCACTAGCCACGTCAGTAAAAAAGAGGCCCGAATATTTGCGCTAAGAGCTAATATTTCTGCCTTTTCTGCCATGGTAATTTTTGCACTTTGCGGAAGCTTTATTTTTGATTTTTTTGGCATTTCTGTTAATGGCCTTAAACTTGTGGGTGGGGTTCTGTTTTTTGTAATGGGGTATGATCTTTTACAAGGAAAGAAAGTTCGCACAAAAGATACAATTAAAGTTGATAATACGCGCGAGTTTTATGAATTAGCCGTAACCCCCTTTGGAATCCCAATGATTTGTGGGCCAGGGGCACTCACTGTTACAGCCGTTCTTGTACAAGACGCCATTAGCCCAAAACTAAAAATAATGCTTACCTTGAGTGTTTTGGTAGCTTGTATACTTAATTTTGTAATTTTAGTTTTCTCAGCCCAGATATTAAAATTTTTAGGACCAAGCGGGAACAAAGTTTTCTTTAGACTGATGGGACTAATTTTAATGATGATCGCTGTGGAGTACTTTTTCAATGGACTTACCCACTATGTACGCATCATGCTAAAGCCGGTCCTAATAACTTTATCTTAGCATTAAAACTAAATAATTACTCTTCAACTTAAACAGGGCCCTCCTGAGTAAGGCTTAATTAGTGATAACTTGATTATTTTTATAAAAAATAATAGATACTGACACTTAAACATAGGCTCATTTTTACTGGTTAGTACCCACGAAATTGATCTTTAACTTATCGCCTAATGCAAAGCTTAAGCTTTACTCTGGCTAACAAAAGGTTCTCACATGGCTGAAAGTAAAAAAATCTATTTAAAAGATTACCAGGCTCCAAATTATTTTATAACTGATGTAAACTTAAAGTTTGATATTTTTGAAGACAAAACTATTGTTACGCAAATTTCAAAAGTAAAACGCAATGAGACTGCAGGCCCAGATAGTCAACTTTTTTTAAATGGCGAGAACCTAAAATTAATAGAGCTTACCATTAACGGTGAAAAGCGCGATTACTCTATTGGTAAAGAGGAACTCACTATTGCAAGCGTGCCCGCAAGTTTTGACCTAAAAATTATTACTGAAATTGAACCACACAATAACAAAGCCCTAGAGGGGCTTTATAAGTCTGGAGATATTTTTTGTACACAGTGTGAGGCCGAAGGCTTTAGACATATGACTTATTTTATTGATCGTCCAGATAATATGGCGATCTACACCACTACTATTACAGCCGATAAAACTAAATACCCTATACTATTATCAAATGGTAATAAAACTGACAGCAAAGATTTAGACGATGGAAGACACCTTGTTACTTGGCAAGACCCTCATAAAAAACCTTGTTATTTATTTGCCTTAGTTGCTGGCGATTTAGAAGTTTTAAAAGATAGCTTTACTACTCAAAGCGGAAAAAACGTGGCTCTTGAAATTTATGTTGAGCACGGCCGTAAAGAGCGCACTCACTTTGCCATGCAGTCTTTAATTAATTCAATGAAATGGGACGAAGATCGTTACGGCCTTGAGTACGATTTAGATATTTATATGATTGTTGCCGTAGATGCCTTCAATATGGGTGCTATGGAAAACAAGGGCCTAAACGTATTTAACTCTAAATATGTTTTAGCCAACCAAGAAACAGCCACCGACAAAGACTATGAAAACATTGAAGCTGTCATTGGCCACGAGTATTTCCATAACTGGACAGGCAACCGTGTGACATGCCGTGATTGGTTTCAGTTGAGTTTAAAAGAAGGCTTAACAGTTTATAGAGATCAAGAGTTTACTTCTGATTTGCGCTCTAGGGGGGTTAAACGCCTACAAGATGTGGCAAGCCTAAGATCTCGCCAGTTCGTTGAAGACGCAGGCCCTAACGCTCACCCTGTAAGGCCCAAGTACGCCGCCTCAATGGACAACCTTTACACCGCGACTATTTACAGTAAAGGCGCTGAAGTTATTCGTATGATTGAAAAACTAGTTGGCCGTGATGGCTTTAGAAAAGGTATGGACCTTTACTTTGAAATGTTCGATGGCAGCGCCGTTTGCACTGAAGACTTTGTACTTGCCATGGAAACTGCCAACGAGATTGACCTTAAACATTTTAAAAACTGGTACGACCAAGCAGGAACTCCAACAGTAACAATTAATACTAAGTTTGATGCTAGCGCTAAAACTTACACACTTAATTTAAAACAGCACACCCCTGCTACCCCTGAAACTGAGAATAAAAAACCATTTCACATCCCTTTTGAAATGGGCTTGCTAAACTCTAAAGGCGAAAGCTTTAAATTAAATGCTAAGGACACTGACTGCAAAGTGACTCCTTGCCAAAATGACGGCGTAATTGTTGAACTCGTAAATGATGAGCATAATATTACATTTACAGATATTAACGAGGAACCAACACCATCATTTCTAAGAGAGTTTTCAGCCCCTGTAAAAGTAAACTTCAGTTACACGACTGAACAACTAACAAACTTGATTGAAAACGATAAAGATAGTTTCAACCAATGGAATGCGGCTCAAGATTACTACCGCTATACATTTAAAAACATTTACACAAGCTTTAGCCAAGCTGACGAGCCTAAAATTGACAGTAAATTGTTTGACCTATTTAAAACACTATTAGGTCAATCATCCACTGACACTCAGTTTTACTCTGAGCTTTTAAAACTGCCACCGGCCAGTTACCTGCAACAGTTTTTTACAAGCTTTGACCCGACACTTGTTTCTAAATCGCTTAATTATTTAAAAGAGCAAATTGCCATTGCTTGCGAAAAAGAATTTACAGACACATACTTAATGAACCAGCAGGCGGAGTTTAATAATGATGGCAAAAGCATTGGTGAACGTTCTCTAACAAATATTTGCTTAAGTTACCTAACTGCAACAAAAAAAGAAACCTACTTTGAGTTAGCAAAAGCTCAATATGAGAAGTCATTTTGCATGACTAATACTCTTGGAGCCATGGAGGCCTTAAATCATACTGGCAGTGCCCAGCGTGAAGAGGCTTTCAAGAATTTCTATGACAAATGGGAAAGCGACCCTAACGTAATTAATAACTGGTTACGCATGGAAAGTTACGCCAACCGCCCACAACCGCTGCAATACTTTCAAGATAAGGTTTTAAAAAGTAATGCCTTTGATGAGAATATTCCAAACAAGATTTACAATACTCTTTTGGTTTTCTCTAGCTTAAACACGGATGCCTTTCACGAAGTGTCTGGTGATGGTTATAAATTTATTGCCGATCAAATTTTAGCTGTTGATAGTAAAAACCCACAGGTAGCTAGCCGCTTATGCTCTTCATTTAATATGTGGAAAAAATGGGGTGATGAAAGAGGCAAGATCATTCAGCCGCTACTTAAAAAGATTGCCTCCCACCAGGGACTTTCTAGAAATAGCTCTGAAATTATAAATAATGCCCTTAAGTAGGTTTTAAAATGCCAATAATTTAAGCGGTTTATGCCGCTTAGACCCAGTTTTATAGTTTATTTACTCATTATAAAAATTTTAGTTGCCCCTTGGGCCATCTCCTTTTATATTAACTTTTCATTCTTTGAGTGGGGTTGTAGTAGAGTTGGTTACAACGCTGGCCTGTCACGCCGGAGGTCGAGGGTTCGAGTCCCTTCAGCCCCGCCAATTTTTTTCTTAAATAAATTTTCCTTTCATGCTACAGTGTCTTCAAAAAATCAGGAGGAACAATGAGTACATATCCAAGAACTTTTTCTCATATTGGAATATCAGTCCCTAACGTTGAAAAAGCTGCAAAGTTTTATAGAGAAGTTATGGGTTGGTACGACATTATGGAACCCTCTTTAATCACTGAAGATTCCAATACTCCAATCGGTCAAATGTGTATTGATGTATTTGGTAAGGGATGGGGCTCTTTTAAAATCGCACATATGTCCACGGGTGATAGAATTGGAGTTGAAATGTTTGAATTTAAAAATAACGAAACTCCTAAAGACTTTGAATATTGGAGGACAAGCACTTTTCATTTTTGTGTTCAAGACCCAGACATTGAAGGTCTTGTTAAAAAAATTGTAGATCATGGAGGCAAACAAAGAATGCCTATTCGTGAATTTTACCCCGGAGAAAAACCCTTTAAAATGTGCTATGTAGAAGACCCCTTCGGACTAATATTTGAGGTTTATTCACATAGCTATGAATTAACTTATTCTCAGGGTGCCTATTAAATTTGCTTAGTAAACTTTTAATTGTAAGCTGGTCAAATTCGTTCGAATCCCGCCCCATTTGGCCCGCCATTTTTTAAGAATGTCCTCTAAAGATTCTATTATTCTTTGGTTATTCAAAACTTACTCTTCAAATAAGAAACGCTACCATAGCAGGTTAAATGACCCTTGTTATAGTCATATAAAGTTTATTAAGCTGACTTCACGTAAAGAAAGGTCCGTACCGGAGACATAGTTTACATTTTGTACCGGAGACATCCTTTACACTTTTTTAACCCGCTCCAAAATGATCAAAAATTAATTTCTTAAATTTAATATCGTCATACTTTTTAAATTCTTTAA